>ERZ777011.819-NODE-819-length-42688-cov-16.101213_pt1 | contig 42688 bp, 49 predicted proteins | sample MGYA00374964_ERZ777011 | MGnify/ENA primary metagenome ERZ777011 (study PRJEB29310, sample SAMD00008975) | mouse gut metagenome | study: EMG produced TPA metagenomics assembly of the Metagenome analysis of fecal microbiota from mouse which was promoted...
GTAATATTTTATCATAAACTAATATAAAAAAGCAATACAAAAAGCAGACATTAAGCCTGCTTTTTATTATTCACCATCTGTGAAATTAAATTCATCTTTGAATTTATCTTTAAAAATTTCAAATACAGCATTTAAAACACTTTCATCATCTACACTTACATATGATTCTTCATCTGTATCTGAATCTTCTAATTTTAGTATTACTACTTCTCCGTCATCATTTTCGCCTTCTTCATCAATTGGTAATAATACAACATATTCTTCTGATTCATATTCTATTAAATCTAAAAATTCAAATCTTATTTCATTTCCATCTTCATCATTTAAAACAACGATATTGCTTTCATCATCAATATATTCTGAATCTACCATGTTTTCATCATCCATTTTAAAATTCTCCTTTCAAAACTAAGAATTAATTACTAATCGTAATTATCATATACTATACAAAAATAATTTTCAATAGCTTTTTACAATTTTTAACATTTTTTGCATTTTATTTATTTTTATTCATATACATCTCTAAAATATAAATTGCAGATATAGTATCAACTATGCTTCTTTTTTTATGCTTGTTTATATCTAAAAAATTCATGGTTTTATGTGCTGCAACAGTCGTAAGTCTTTCGTCCATTGTTTCTATTTTAATTTTATTATATTTACATTTTAACTTATGTAAAAACTTTTCCGTTACTTCTGCTCTAACTGTTTTAGTTCCATCCATATTAAAAGGCATTCCAACAACAATTGTATCAATTTCATATTGACTCATTATTTCATCAAGCCTTCTAAGTACAATTTTATCATTTCCATTATGAGTAATTGTTTCTAATCCTTGCGCAGTAAAACCGAGTGGGTCAGTTATTGCTACGCCCACTCTACTGTCTCCATAATCAATACCTAAAATTCGCATTAATTAATCTTCCAATCCAATATAATATTTAACCATTTTTTCTAGGAGTTCATCTCTTTCAATCAATCTTATAAGATTTCTTGCATCATTATGGCTAGTTATATATGTTGGATCTCCGGATAATATATATCCAACAATTTGATTTATAGGATTATATCCCTTTTCTACCAAAGCTTGATAAACTTCCTTTAATATTTCCTTAGCTCTTATACTTTTGTCTTTTTCCACCTTAAAACTCATTGTCTTGTCAACAGCCATTTTATTTCCCCCCTATTTTTTATCTATATATAATTTATTTGACTTTCGTCTTTATCTGCTGTATCTAGATATTCTTCTAACTTTTTAGTAAGAAGTTCTAATCCAGTTCCTTTATAGTATGTTGATACTACAAAATTTATCCTTGGCATAGCCTCTTTTTGTGGCTTAACCTCTTTTATTCTAACACGTTTTCCCTTAACTTCTCTTATTTTTTCTACAACTTCTTCTTCTTCAATAATTGCTAATTCTTCAATTTCTGTCTTTAAATCTGTTAAAAATTCTTCAAGAGAATTTTCCTCAACTCCTGAAAATACAATAGCAAATTTAGGTCCCATATATCTAACAAATATATATTGTGAGTTCATTCTTGTTTTTACTATATTACTTATTTCTGTAATAATATCATTACCAATTTGTCTACTTGTTTTTTCATTTATATCTTCAATATTAGTTATTCTAAACATTGAAACAGCTGATGTTGGATATTGGTCAATAGTTCTTTTTCCTTCTCCATATAAATATTCAGCAGAATGCAATCCTGTGAATTTATCAATTCTATCTATGTTTTCAAGAGTATCTTGATATGCTGTTGTTTGAAGTACAGATATAATATTATCTTTAACAACATCTATAATAGTAGTATCTGTTTTATCAAATGCATGCATTTGACCACTTTCCATTATCCAATAACCAATGTATATATTTTCTATATATAGAGGGAAAAACATTGCTGATTTTGCTCTTCCCATCTCTGTTTTCTGGTAAGGTAATTTTTCATTTTCACTATCAATTGTAATATATTTAGGTGTAGCAGTAGATACACTATCTTGAAAAATTTCTTCTGTATGCAAGTTTGATAAAACTTCATAATGTTTTGAATCAACATTAGATGCTTTAACAACATATTCTGCACCATTAAAAACAACAATTGTAGAATACTTTATATTATATTTTTCAATTACTATTTCGTTAATTTTTCTTAATTTTTCATCAACAGAATCTTCTTGTCCTGCAACTTTCATAAAATCTTGCAAAACACTAAGATTGTTGATTCTATCATTTATGTTATTGTAAGCCTCTATTTTTTTCTGTATATGCAGATTATAGGTTACAAGAACAATAATTGCTATTATCAGTATCGCTATTACTACTACTACCAAGTTATTCACCTCTATATTTGAATTTTAATATTTTTTACGCATTTTGCTTAATGTGTCATTCATGCTATTAGAAAAAGCATTTGGATTATAATCTGTTCCAGTTTTGCTACTATATGATTGCTTGCTTGTAAGTGGATATACCATATCTCCAAGTAATTTTAATTTTGATAAAAATTGTTTTGAATATCCATTTAAAGAAACTTCACAATCAACAATTCCACCAAGATATCTTGCATAAGCATTTGCATCAAAAGGAATTGAAATTGCTTTTACAGTATCTTTATTAAATAATTCTGTCATAAATGACATTGCTGGATCGTTATAGTAAGCTAAACCACCTATAATATCTTTATCTCCAACTTTTTTATGAATTTTCATTTCTTTATTTATAACAACTCTTATCTTTTCTGGTTCTAATACGCCTCTTGTTTTTAGTTCTCTTAAAAATGCTGTAAGTGGTTGTATTGTAAGTATATCCATTGATTGAACTAAATACATTTCTTGGCAACTTGCAAAATATGATATATCTGTATCATAATCGCAGTCAATTAATATTAAAGAGTGATTTTGTACTAATGTTGATAAAATTGGCTCAGCATTAGAAAAATCTTTTCCAGAAAATGGAACATCTGTATATACTGTTAAATTTTTATCTACTTTAACACCTTCTGCATATCCATTTTGCAATTTTTCTATTGAATTATATGCTATTGTTCTTAATTCTTCTTCATTTTTTGTAAAAATGAAATATGAATTTTTATTTTTTGTCATATCTAATATTGCAGTATTTATTCCAAGTGATGAGAATAATGCTGCTAAATTATTTACTAAGAAAGAATTTCCGTTTTTACTTGTTCCTATAAAAGTAACTATTTTCTTATCCTTAGTAATTAAACTATTTAAGCTAGACATTGAATAATCTACTTTTGGTTTAATACTTTCTAATGAACTATTATCTATTGAACTTGCTATTGGTCTTTGAGGAATCATTGTATCTTCTTCATCTTCAAATCCCATGCCAGGAAGTAGAGTTTCTTCTTCATATTCTTGTGAATCTCCTAAACCTGGTAATAATCCATCATCTTCATCTACTTCTTCGTACTCAGCTACATCATCTGTACCTGGAAGTAAATCATCTAATGAATCTTCACTTTCTAAGTCATCTAATCCTGGTAAAGCAACTTCATCTGTATAATCTTCTTCTCCAAGTTCATCATAACCAGATGTTAATGTATCATCAATAGTTTCATCAGTTTCTACTTCTTCATACTCAGTCATATCATCCACACCAGGAAGTAAATCATCTGAATATGTGTCGTCTACAACATCTTCTGTTACAGTTTCATCTTCAAAACCTGGTAATACATCTGTTGTATCATCCACTTCTTCATATCCAGCATCTTCAATATCATCTAAATCATCTAATCCTGGTAATGATATTTCTTCTGTTTCTTCTACATCTTCAAATCCAGGAAGCAAATCATCTGAATATGTGTCATCTACAACATCTTCTGTTACAGTTTCATCTTCAAAACCTGGTAATACATCTGTTGTATCATCTACTTCTTCATATCCAGCATCTTCAACATCATCTAAATCATCTAATCCTGGTAATGATGCTTCCTCTGTTTCTTCATCTTTAAATCCAGGAAGTAAATCATCTGAATATGTGTCATATTCAATATCTTCTGTTACAGCTTCATCTTCAAAGCCTGGTAATACATCTGCTGTATCATCTATTTCTTCAAATCCAGGCAATACATTCGCCATATCTTGATTTGTATCTTCAAAATCACCTAAATCATCTAATCCAGGTAAAGTAATCTCTTCTTCCTCTGGAATTTCTTCTTCTACGATTTTTTTAGGTCTTCCTCTTTTTCCTTTTGGCTTTACTTCTACACCACCAACTGGCGTTTTTCTTGGTCTTCCTCTTCCACGTTTTGGTTCTTCTATTATATTATTCTCTTCTTCAAAACCTGGTAATACTGTTTCTTCTATAACTGGTTGAACAGTTTGTGGTTTTACAATTGTATCTTGTATATCTTCAAATCCAGATAATATATTCTCATCAATAATTTCTTGTTGAGGTATTTGTGTTTTAGATACTACTTGCTCTTTTTGTTCTGGTCTCATTGTTGTTGCTTTTTGAACCTGTGGTCTAGCAACAGGATTTGCATTAGTTCTAATTTGTGCTGTTTGTACACGTTGTGCTTGTTGAACTGGTCTTGCTTGTACAGATTGCTCATTTTTTCCAATTTGTGCTTTTACAACAGGTCTTTGAACATCTGCCTTTGGAGATGATTCCGCTTTTTTCATAGCTGGACTTGCTATATTTTTAGCGTTTCTTACTGCTGATGGAATAACAATAGGTTTAGTAATGTTGCCTGCATGTCCAATAGTTCTTTGACTTATTTCATTTTTTGCAATACCCTCTATTCCAGCAGAATTTGCCATTCCTTTAACACTAGGAATTTTTCCAGTGACAGCCATTAATTCTTGATATCTTTGACATTCTGATTCAAGAATTGCTTTTACATTAATTGGTAAACAATTTACAATAATTCTTAATTGTTCATCTGTATATTGTGCAGCTATATTGTTAAAACTTTCTGAATATTTTACTGTATTTCTTCCTAATTTTTTAAAATGTGCTAATATATTTTGAATTTCAACTTCACTAACTTCATTTTCATTTTCTGCTTTATAATTAACATCTTCTGAATCTATTCTATAATAAATTTTTGCTTCTTTTTTACTACGAGGCCTGTTAATTAATTTGCAAACTTCATCCATACTTCTATCATTCCCTAGAAGTGCATTATAAACCCCTATACCAAATAATTTTACAAGAATAGAATTTCCTTTTACTCTTCTATCTGTACAAATTAAAATTATAGAGGCTTCTTTACCTTGATTATCATCATGTGCTTCGTCGCTAATACTATCAAGTTTCTCAAAGATAAATTTATCTATTGTGTCATAATTATTGTTTGAAAACGGCTCTAAATCTTCGCTTATGACAATTCTATCATAAGTTTTATCTTTTTGTATCTCTTTTAATATTGCGTTGAAGTAATAAACATTCTTATAAGATAAAATTTCCTTATATTCTTTCTGATATCTTTTAATTATAGCCTCAGAAATACTTTCACTACTTACTGCAAATAAAACTTTCATTTGTTATTTTACCCCCTCCAGAAATTTACAACTATTGCAAATATTAATGGTAATACTTGACAAATCAATAGTATAGTTACAAAAGTAACAATTAATGCAAATCCTTTATCTCTTGTGTCTAATTTTCTTATACCAATAACATATTGATATATTGAACCTATTGCGATACCTATAAAACAACAAGGTATACTATAAATTCTTAATGCATTTAACACATATGCAGCAACTCCATAAGGTGTTGAACCATATTTTTCAATATAATCCTGTACCTTAGATTTTGAATTTTCTTTCATATTTACGATTTCTGCTGCTTGATCTGAATTTAAAACTTCCTCTCCTGTTGCCGCATAAACTGTACTCATTCCTATAATCATTAGTAAGATTATTGTTAAAACTACTACCTTTTTTAGCATATTTATAAAAAACCTCCTTTGGGTTATATATTCTATATAAATCTACATATATTATATAATACAATATTATTAAAAAAATATCAACCTAAATTGTCAAATTTATGAAGTTTTTTTCCTTATTTCCGTAACCTTTATAGGCTATTATATAAATGTTGCATCCATTTATATACAGAGCTAGCCCAGTTCTTATCACTAGCATATTTTATGTTAATACTTGACAATGTATTTCCATTGTAAAATTTACCATTTGCAACATTTCCAGAATATATTGCTGTTCCATTTGGATTTAAGTAATATTTCTTAAAAACACGAGCTAATAAATCTATTCCTTCTGCATAAGTATTAAAACTATATGCACCTCCTGATGGATTACTATCCACAGCACCATAGCCAAATAAATTTTTCTTATTTAAAGAAATTGCTGATGTTCCAAAACCACTCTCATGTATTCCAACACTAGCTAGAAAAACTCCGTTTATATTATATTGTTTTTCTGCATAATAAAAATATTCTGCATTACTTTCGAAAACACCATTTTTGTCTAATGGTTGTCCCCCTAATACTTTTTTAAACTGTTCTAATGTCAATCCACTTGGAATGTTTAAATCCATATTAAAATCTAAACCATTTACAAGTGTAGCTTTTGATTTTTCTTCACCATTAGACGCAACTATTGGTTTATTTGGATTTATATTAGTAATACAATCACTTGCTATATAACCATTGTGTTCTTTTGAAATTATGTATAACCAATCATTATCTATTTTTTCAATTTTTACTTCCGTTCCTTTTTTTAAAGTAGCTAGTTTTTCGCTATTAGAATTTGGTTCAAGCCTTACGGCTAAAAGATTTGAAGTAACATATACTTTATCTCCGACCTTAGCTTTATAATTATTTACACCTGCACCAGTACCAACTTCTACCACTTTATTTATAGATGCTTTAATCAAGTTTTCTGCCACTAATTCTTCTGAAATTAATTCACCATTTTCATATTTTTTTATTATAATAGCATTTTGTTTTCCATCTCTACCTTCTTGCAAAACTTGTATTGTTCCTTTTGGAATAGATGGATTATTTCTATATTCCGTAGTATATTCTAAATCTATCTCATCAAGAACCATTTCTTCTTCAATTTTTCTATTAGTATTTTCTTTTAAAATTTCTTCTATATTTATTGGATTTTTATTGGAAACCAATTCATAATTTTCAACGTTTGCATAAGCTTCATGTGCTTCTGAAAGTAAAATTTTCCTTGAAAATAAAGCAGTAATTCCAATAATCAAAATACTGCAACCTATAAGGATTGTTGAATTAGAAAAATTTATCTTTCTTTCCACCTTTAAGCCTCCAAATTAATTGTAATATTAAAGAAATGTTTTGTCAATTTCATTTTTTGGTAATACTATTGATAATTTTTACGAGTTATAATATAGTATATTCGAGGTGTAAAATGAAGAAAAAAATTGTATTAGTAATAATAATTATTATCTTATTAATCTTAGATATTTTCTTGTTTTTTAATTTCATATATAGACATTATAAAAACAAACATTTCTTAGAAAAATATGATATTAGTTTAGCTAACAATATAAATAATAATGAATTTAAAATAAATAAAATACTATTGTATTCCAGCGCTTCTGGAATTAATAAAAACAACAATTTTCAAAAAAGCAACTGGCTTTTAGATATTTATGAATACACAGACATTGCTATTTTCTTTGAAAAACCAAAAACATTATCAACAAGTAATACAATTAAAGAATTAAATATATCAAATATAAAATATAATGTAGTATCTGATAAATATGAACCAGCACTTTATTATTTAGATGGAAATAATTTTGGTGTAAATACTATTACTGAAAATTTTAAAATAGATAATATATTAGAATATACAGTTTTAAATTTCGACAATAAAGATAATTCTATTATGTATAATACTCCTGTCTTTTTCTCTGATTTATCAAATCCTATTACATTAAAATTTTCAAATACTTTACTAAAAAATTATTCTATTGAAAACACAGAAAAATTAGTTTTTGATGGAAGTTTATTAACAAAAACACCACTAGTTCTGGAAAACTTAGAAGCTTCAATATCATTTGATGTTGAAATTACTAATTTTTTAAATGAAAAATATGTATCTAATATAAATATAAAAATTCCAATTGAAAATTCAAATGAAACCATATTCAATGGAAAAATATTAGAAACTAAAAAAGTAAATTTGAAATTTTTAAAACAATAAAGACGAAACCATACAGTTTCGTCTTTTATTAGTATCAAATTTTTATTTTTGCTTTACAAATATTCCTTTTAATTTTGAGAATATACTAGATAAAAATCCAACTTTTTGAGCAATTGCAACTTCTTTTTTCTCTAATTCATCAATTTGATTTTTTTCATTATTTAAATAACTAGCTAATTTATCTTCTTGCACATCTGTAAAATCATGTACATCTGGGTTTTCATAAGCAGTTACATCATATTTAGTAATATTTTTTGGTTTTGAATAATCTTCTTGTAAATCTTTTTCATCATTTACAACTTTTGCAGAATTCATATCAAACATATTATCTATGTTATATTTTTCTCTCATTTGGTCATCTAATTTTTGTTGATTTTCAACCATTTTTTTATAAAGTTCTTTTCTTCTCTCTTCATCTTCACACCAATATTTCAAATGTAGTAAAGCTATTAATTCAAGAGTATATTTCTTCAAATTTTGATTTTGTAATGGTACACGAGGATCAACATATACTTCATGTTCTGGATCCTTAATTGTTGCAAAAAATTGCAATAATTTTGTTGGCACTTTTTCTACATATTTTTCATTCATATGATGTATTATATAATCTACCTCGGCATATGCAATAATATCATCCCTAGTAATTACAACACCCATTTGTAATCCTCCAATTTCTTTTGTATTTTATCTTATTTCTCAAAATCTTTGTCCATCTCTTGACCGACCTCTGTTTTGCCGTTTTCTACTATATCACTAACAATCTGCTCTGCCGTTCTAGAATCCTTTTCGATAGCCTTTTGTTGAGACACTGCTTTTTGACCAGCTTCTGCAACAGCATTATAATTTGTTGCCTCAGCATTTTCCAATGAAGCATTATATAAGTCTTCATTAGTAGCAACTGTTGTTTCTGCTGTATATTTAGCATATACTACAACTTGGCTTGTAACTACTGCTAATTTTTCTTGTCCTACCCATCCAGCAAATGTATATTTTACTCCTGCTACCGGCTCTTTTGTAGGTGTTTTTCCTGGGAAAGTAGCACTTTCTCCATACTCAACTTTTATATTAGCCAATACAGTTTTTTTATCATCATCTAAAAAAATTACATCGAATTCTTCCATATTCTCACCTTTTCTTTCGTACTTATAAATACACAATATTATTATATTCTTAACAAATTTTAATTGCAAGTTTTTTTAAAATTATTTTCTACATATTATTTTAGAAAAAAATAAAAGAAATAGTTTTACTATTTCTTTTATTTAATATGAATTTATAATTCTTATTTTTTGTTAACTAAATCTTTTAATGCTTTACCAGCTTTGAAAACTGGAGCTTTTGATGCAGGTATTTTAATTTCTTCCTTAGTTTGTGGGTTTCTTCCTTTTCTAGCAGCTCTTTTTCTTACTTCGAAAGATCCAAATCCAACTAATTGAACTTTTTCACCTTTTTGTAATGCATCTGTAACAACACTAACAAATGCGTTAACTGTTTCTTCTGCACTTTTTTTTGTTTCTCCTGTTTTTGCAGCGATTGCTGCGATTAATTCAGCTTTGTTCATTTTATTACCTCCTAAAAGTTTTAAGTATGTAGTATTTTTACATCTACAATAAGATTATTCGCCAAAGCACGCGAAAATCCTTCTTTTTTTTGAAAAAATTTAAAAAAACCCTTAAAATTCAATGCTTTTATATTTTTCATATTTAAAAAGTGCCTATTTTTAAGCACTTTCACGTTTCATATTTTACGCATAAATTTTAAATTTATGCAAAATTTCATATATTTTTTCACCTTTTGGAAGTGATAATATGTCTTCTTTTGACAAAATTTTTAAAATTATAACCATAAATGCATATACAATTACAGCTATGACTATTCCGATTATTGTCGAAATTCTACTATATATTCCTATATTTAAACATACTATATAAAAAATGTAAGACACAACAGCCATAATTAATGTTGCAAAAGCAGGTTTTATCATCATTTTAAATATACTAAATTCAAGTTTTACTGTATTTTTCAATACATTATATACAATAGTAAATGAAACAACATGGCACAATACAGAACCTATTGCAGCTCCATTTTCATAAATTCCTTCAATTGGTATAAGTAAAATATTAGTAAGTAATTTAACTATTACTCCACAACCTAATGCTATTGCTGGTACTCTAACTTTACCTAATCCTTGTAATGCACCATTTATTGTTTGAGCAAGAACTGTAAATATTATAGTAAATGCTGAAATTGCAAGCAATGTTCCTCCTGCACTAGCTTTTGGGAATAACAATTCCAATATTTGATCTGCATACATAAACATTCCTATTGTGCATGGAAGTCCAATTAAAATGGTTACTAAAATAGAAAAGGATAGTCTATTATTTATAGTTTTTACATCACCTTTTACTCTTGCAGAAGATATTGCTGGTACTAATGCTGTTGCAAAAGCAATATTAAATGCAAGTGGCATTGAAGTTAATATATCAATTTTTGAACTTAAAATTCCATATCTCGCCTTAGCTACTTTTTCTCCTAATAATGGTTTTAATATTCTAACTACTGTTGCAGAATCAATGTTTTTATTTATAGAAGATAAAAGTGAACTAATAGACATTGGAATAGAAACCGCTAAAATCTTTTTTACTACTGACTTTACGCTTTCTTTTTCTCCAACATAAGTAGAATTTGCAAGTTCTGTTCTGTTTTGTTTTCTATTTCTTTGACAAAGTGCAAATATATATGTAAAACTTAAAAATGTTGCAAAAGTTGTAGCTAAATTTGCTCCTGCTGCCATTAAAGTGGTATTTGTAGTTGTAAGCATTGCAACTATCTCAACAAACACAACAGTAAGAGTAGTTTTAAATATTTGTTCAAAAGTTTGTGATTTTGCTGTATCTGAAATCTTTTGAATTCCATTAAAATATCCTCTTATTACCGAAGATATAGAAACAAAGAAAATTGCTGGTGATAATGCAACTAGTGTATATTCACATTCTGGAATTGCAAGCCAATATGTTGCAATTGTTCTAGCTCCTAAGAACAAAATTAAAGTTCCTGTAAAACCTATTACTGCAAATGTTGCAAATGAAATTTTAAAAACTCTATCTGCACCTTTCTTATCACCTTTTGCTAATCTTTCGGCAATTAATTTTGAAATTGCATTTGGCACTCCTATTGATGATAAAGTAAGTAACAAAGCATATATTTGATATCCACCCATATATATAGCATTTCCGCTATCTCCAAAACCTTCTCGATTTGTTAGATACATACTATATACTAAGCCTAATATCTTTATAATTATTTGCGAAAACATTAATGCAAGTACACCTTGAATAAAGCTTTCCTTCTTAGTTTTTTTCACAACTATTATCCTTTCTTATTAAAGTTTTTTAGTATTCTTATTATATTTGTTTTTTTTATTTCTTTCAAGCCTTTTTAATAATATTCCATTTCACAAAATTTATGATAAATCCAATTTATGAATATATTAAAAAGCAGAATCATATTTATCTATGATTCTGTCTTTACAAAAATTTCATTATTCTCAGCAGAAATTATCAATTTCTTACTATCTTTGGATAATCCATCTAATATACTTTCTGCCAATTTATCTTCAATATAATTTTGTATGGTGCGTTTTAATGGTCTTGCTCCAAAATTCTCATCTATACCATGATCAAGTATAAAATCTTTTGCAGATTGTTTCACATCTAATGAAACATTTTGTTTCAACATTTTTTCTTTCACACCATCTAACATTATATCAATAATATTTTCAATATTATTTCTAGTTAATTTATGAAAAACAATAATTTCGTCAATTCTATTTATAAATTCAGGTTTTAACATTTGTTTTACTTCTTGCATAACATCTTTTTTTATATTTTCATATTCTTCATTACTATTAGAAACTCCAAATCCCATTGTTTTTTTATCTGTTATATTTCTAGCACCAATATTCGAAGTCATAATGATAACAGTATTTTTAAAATTTACTACTCTTCCTTGGCTATCTGTTAATCGACCATCATCTAAAATCTGTAAAAGCAAATTCATAACATCTGGATGTGCCTTTTCAATTTCATCAAATAAAATTACTGAATACAATTTTTTGCGTACTTGTTCAGTAAGCCCACCAGCTTCCTCATATCCAACATATCCTGGTGGTGAACCTATCAATTTTGAAACTGAATGTTGTTCCATAAACTCAGACATATCAACTCTTATCATAGAACTTTCACTGCCAAAAAGACTTTCTGCCAAAGCTTTTGTAAGTTCTGTTTTTCCCACTCCAGTTGGACCTAAAAACAAAAATGAACCTATTGGTCTATTGGGATCTTTCAAACCTACTCTACTTCTTCGTATAGCTCTTGCAACAGCAGATACTGCCTCATCTTGTCCAATCACTCTTTTATGCAATTCGTTTTCTAAATTTTTAAGTTTTTCAGTTTCACTTTCACTAATTTTTGATAATGGAATACCTGTCCAATTAGATACAATAATAGCTACATCTTCTTTTTCAATATTTATAACTTTATTAGTTCTAGCATCTCTCCATTTTTCACTTTCTATTTCTAGTTTTTTAGATAGTTCTTTTTCTTTATCTCTAAGTTTAGCAGCTTTTTCAAAATCTTGTACATTTATTGCATCTTCTTTTTCTCTTATTGTTTTTTCAAATTTATCTTCAAGTTTTTTTATATTATCTGGTTCTACATATGTTTTCAATCTCGATTTTACAGAAGCCTCATCTATCAAATCTATTGCTTTATCTGGCAAATATCTATCATTTATGTATTTGCTCGAAAGTTCAACTGCTGCTTTAATTGCATCGTCTGTTATTTTTACATTATGATGAGCTTCATATTTATCTCTAATTCCTTTTAATATTTTCTCTGCTTCTTCTGTTGATGGTTCTTGAATTTGAACTGGTTGAAATCTTCTTTCTAATGCACTATCTCTTTCTATATATTTTCTATATTCTTTCGAAGTAGTAGCACCTACCAATTGAATTTCTCTTCTAGCAAGCATTGGTTTTAAAATATTAGCAGCATCAATTGCACCATCAGCAGCACCAGCACCAACAATTGTATGAATTTCATCTATAAATAATATAATATCTTTTGCCTTTTTTACTTCCCCTAATGCTTTTTTTATTCGCTCTTCAAAATCACCTCTATATTTAGCACCTGCCACCATACTACTAACATCTAATGTAACTACTCTTTTATTTTTTAAATTTTCTGGAACATTGCCTGAAACTATTTTTTGTGCTAAGCCTTCAATAACTGCTGTCTTTCCAACACCTGGTTCTCCTAGTAAACATGGATTATTTTTCGTTCTTCTAGATAAAATTTCTATAACTCTTTCTGTTTCTTCATTTCTTCCTATTACTGGATCTAGTTTTCCTTCCATAGCTTGAATACTTAAATCCGTTCCAAATTGATTTAAAGTTTGAGTATTATTATAACTTCCTTTTGTAGTTTTCAAATTGCCATTACTAATACTTTCATAATCATTTAAAACTCTAACTATTTCATTATATACATCTTCAATTCGTATTCCCAAATCTAGCATTATTCTAACTGCAATGCTATCTCCTTCTTTCATAATTCCTATTAATATATGCTCTGTTCCTATGTAATCAGAGCCTAATTTTTTTGCTTCCATAAAAGCATTTTCAAGTATTTTCTTTGTTCTTGGAGTAAAACCTAATACTGCATTTTTAGAAATTTCTGTGCTTCCTATTAAAGCTTCAATTTTTTCTAATACATCTTCTGGAATTACATTTTGATTTTCTAAAACTTTACTAGCAACGCCTGTACCTTCTGCAATAAGTCCATACAAAAGATGTTCTGTTCCAATATAACTGTGACCCATATCTTCTGCCAAATCATTTGCAATTTTAAGTACATTTTCACTGCTTTTTGTAAACTTATATGTCATAATTTTATCTCCTTAATATTATTTTCATTTAAGTTTACCCAAAATTTGGAAAAAATATTCATACAAAAACGAGTAGCTTTAACTTACTACTCGTTTCATTGATTTATAATTTTTTAAAAATATTCTCCCTCTTTTTACAATATCCATATACATAATAAGAGTATATTCTGTTTTTCCTAAAATATAATTAACTTGTGCTTTCAATTCTCCTTTTTTGTAATCAAGTATTTCTACACTATCTGGAATTTCATTTCTAAATTCATCTAGTTTATAATCATTTTTAGCCTTTTCTTGAATTCTATGTGTGTATCTATTTGATTCTTGATTATCTAATAACATATCAGATATTTTTTCTATCTCAACTTTAAGAAAATCTATATCTTTTTCTGGATAATCATTTTTAAAATTATTTAAGTTCTCTTTATCTAGTACACTTCTATCTTCGTATTTTATTTTATATTTTCCCATATCCGTTTGATACAAAATAAAAGCTAATGCTGTTAATATACTTGTTAATATAACTATAAAAATAAGTAATTGCATACATTTCCTCTTTTGATTTATATTTTACTTAAAATATTTTATCAAATAGAATTTTTATTTACAATACTTTTTTAAATTTTTGGCAATCTAATCGTAAAAATTGTTCCTTTTGGAATATTGTGACTTGCTTTTATATTTCCATTATGAGCTTTAACTATTGTATCTGCTATTGAAAGACCTAAGCCACTTCCACCAGTTTCTCTATTGCGAGCTGCATCTTCTCTATAAAATCTGTTAAAAATTTCTTTTAATCCTTTATCACTTATTCCTATACCAGTATCTCGCACTTCTATATTACACTTTCCATCTTTTATAAAGCTTGCAATTTCAATTGTGTCTCCACTTTCTGTATATTTTAGTGCATTGTCTAACAAAATAATTAAAAGTTGTTGAATTTTATTTACATCAATTTCTAAGTCTTTTTCATATTTTAAATCAAATTTTATTTCTTTTTCTGACAAACTTGCTATTTCAATATAAGGTTTCACCGTGTTTTCAATAAGTTCATCAACTTTGACAATTTCTTTATCTAATACAACTTTATTTGATGAAGCAAGAAGCATAAGATCTTTTGTAAGTTTCGTAAGTCGTTTAGTTTCATTTAAAGTTAAAGCAATATCTTCTGTTTTATCTATTATCTTGCTATTTGGTTCTGTAAGTAAAAGTTCTTGCTTAGCTTGTATTATCGTAAGTGGAGTTCTAAGCTCATGGGATGCATTTTGAACAAATTCACTTTGTTTTTCAAAAGCAATTGAGATTGGTACTAGTGTTTTTCTAGATAATATATAACTTGCCAAAATTGAAAGTAATATTCCTACAACTACACTATTTATTATAAGATTTTCAAAATTATCTACTAATATCTTTTCACTATCTGCATTAAGTAAAATTTGTATATATCTAATATTTTTAACATTTTGACTATCTAATTTTACATTTATAGCTCTATAATGAATCTCTGTTGATAAATCTAAATCATATACTCTGTCTAAATTAGCTTCATCAAAAGAAATAAGCATATCATTTTCTTCGTAGTATAAACTTAAATCTTCTTTATTTAAAACGTGCCCATCATTATCTCTTATTATAACTGTATATTTAGGATTATTAACTTTTCTTGATAAATTATAATCCCTTATCTCTCTAACCTCTTCTTCAAATAATTCAAAATTTGAATACTTATCTTTTAAGAAATAATCAGATATACTTTTCATTTTCTTTTCATCTTCAATAAAAATTTTAGCTGTATTTATTAGTTCCTGATCAATAGAACTATATGTAATATATTTAAAAGTAAAGGCTATAATCATTCCAAATACAGAAAAAATTAATGCAAAAGCTACTAAATTATAAAACATATGAATTAATAACTGTTTTCTTAAAGTATCTTGCTCCTTCATTTTTTCACTCCTAGTCTGACCAAATATATCCAACACCTCTAATAGTTTTTAAATATTTATCATATCCACTTTTTTTAAGTTCTTTACGAATTCCACTAGCATACACTTCAATAACATTTGTAGTTGTTTCAGAATCAAAGCCCCAAATTTTATCAAAAATTTGATCTTTGGTAATTATTGTATTCTTTGAATTTATCAAATAATTAAGCATGTCAAATTGCTTTCCTTGAAGCATAACTTCTTCATCATTTATTTTAATTGTTCTACTGCTTAAATCTATTATCATATCTTTGTATTGTAAAATATTTTCAGTATAATTTCCTATTGTTCTTCGTATAATTGCTTCTACCCTTGCTATTAATTCTTCTCTATTAAAAGGTTTAACTAAATAATCATCTGCTCCACTTTTTAATCCTTGAACCTTGTCTGCCACATCTCCTTTGGCTGTTAAAATTAAAACTGGCGTATATATTTTAGATTTTCTAAGTTCACTTAGAACTTCATATCCATTCATAATTGGCATCATTAAATCTAAAATTATTGCATCATAAATTCCTTGCTTAGCATACATTAATCCTTCTTCACCATCATATGCTTTGTCTATATCATAATTAGAAGACAAGCATTGCTCAATTGTTCTTGCTAATATTTTATCATCTTCAACTATTAAAATTTTCATAAGCCTCTCCTTACAATGATATTTTATAGCATATAACTTAAAAATATCTTAAATATGTAATATAGCAACTGCAATTTGGAAGAATAACAATACAGAACAAGTATCTACTATTGTTGTAATAAGTGGTGCTGCCATAATTGCAGGATCTAATTTCAATTTTTTAGCAAGCATTGGTAAAGTACAACCTAATGCCTTAGCAAGTGCTACTACACATATAATTGTTATTCCTACTACAAGTGCAAGTTTTGAGTCTTGATATTGTAAAGTAATTCTAATTCCATTTGCTATTGCTAAAATAATACCAACAATAATTGAAACTCTAAACTCTTTCCATAAAGCTTTAAAATAATCTTTTGATTTTATTTCATCCATTGCTAAACCACGAATAATAAGTGTTGAGCTTTGTGAACCACAATTTCCACCTGTTCCCATAAGCATTGGTATAAAAGCTACAAGAACTGGAACAGCTGAAAAAGCTTCTTCATAATGAGTTATTATTGAACCTGTTACCATTGATGAAAGCATAAGTACCAAAAGCCATAAAATTCTATTTTTAGCATGTTTAAAAACACTAGTTTTGAAATATGAATCTTCATTAGGTGTCATAGCAGCCATGATTTCAAAGTCTTCTGATGTCTCTTCTTGCATAACATCAATAGCATCATCAATAGTTACAATACCAACTAATCTTTCTTCTTTGTCTACTACTGGTAAAGCATACATATTATATTTGTCAAAAACTTTTGCAACTTCTTCTTGATCTTCCAATGTTGAAACTGTAATAACATTTGTATCCATTATATCTTTTAATTTAGCATCACGGTCTGCAACTAAAAGTTCTTTTATATCAATTACACCTTTAATTTTTCTATCTATGCTTAATACATAACAATTATATACAGTCTCTTTTTGTAGTCCTATCTTTTTAATTTTAGCAAAAGCCTCTTCAACAGACATATTTTCTTTTAAATCTATAAACTCTGTTGTCATTATGCTTCCAGCACTTTCTTCTGGATAGTTTAAAAGTTCATTTACAATCTTTCTGTCTGAATTATCAATATTTTTTAAAATTCTTTTTACAACATTTGATGGCATTTCTTCAATTAAGTCTACTGTATCATCCATAAAAAGTTCGTCTATAACATTTTTTAATTCTTTATCTGTAAAAGCATTTATAATTTTTTCTTGAACATCTGAGTCTAATTCAGTGAAAACTTCTGCTGCTTGCTCTTTCGCAAGTAATCTGTATATAAGTAAAATGTGTTCTTCTTCTAATTCTTCAAACATACTCGGGAAATCAGCACTATTTACATTTTCTAAATATTTTCTTAAATCATTAAATTTTTTTTCTTCAATAAAATTTAATATTTTTTCAGTTTCTAATTCTAATTTTTCTTCTTTCATATCTGATTTCCTCCTTTTTATTTTCTTAAAAAAAATTCCGCTCTACAATTTTATTTTTTATTCGTTGTAGTAGCGGAATCTTCCACTATTATAGCAAAATATTTATAACCTAATATATTATACTATGTTACAGCAAAAAAGTCAATCTTTAATGATTTCTTACTGTTTTTATTCAATTTTCATTTTATATTCAAAGTAATCTCTCTTTTTCTCTTATTTTCTCCTATTTAGTGCATCTTTCTGTTATTTCTATTTTATTTTCTTTGTTAGTATCTATTCTTGCCTTTATTCCAATAGGAATTATCACTTTTTTATCTGTATGTCCAAAGTTATTTGATTTTATTATAGGAAAATTATAATTTTCACCTAGTACTTCTAGCACAATCTTTTCTAATGAAATATTATCTTCATGTTCATAAAAACCAACCCATAATCCTTTTATTTTATCAAATACTCCATTTTGTTTCATATAGTGTAGATTTCCACTACAAATTGCTGGCTCTGATTCAAATCCTAATTCTTCTATAAATAAAATTTTATTTTCAAAATTTAAAGTATATTTTCCGGATGCCATCCTAGAAATTAAACTTAAATTTCCACCAATTAGTTCTCCTTCTGCCATTCCTTCTTTAATAATATAAGATTTATCATCAATATCAAATAAATCTGAGTTATCTTCCATAAATCTTTTTATAAACCATTTATAAGCGTAATCTGTTTCCCAAGATGAAAGAGATTTGAATGTAGGTCCACTATATGTTACAAGGCCTGTCTTTTCTGTAATCATATTAGTAATAGATGTAGAATCACTAAAACCACAAATAATTTTAGGATTTTCTTTTATTACGTCATAATCTAAGTAGTCAAAAAGTGAATTTGAATTTCCTCCACCTTTTGCTATAAAAATCATTTTATATTCTGAATTTTTAAATCCATTATTTATATCATCTGCCTTTTCTACAACTGTTCCACCATAACCTGTGGTATTTGAATATGAATTTTTAGAAAACTCTACTTTTAATCCGACATTTTCTAACATTTTTTTCGATTTTTCTATATATTCTTTATCTTTTTCTAGCAAGGAATTACTAGCTGAAACTACTAATACTTTATCTCCTTGTTTTAGTTTATTTGGAATTAACATATTATTGCTCCTTTTCTTTTGTTCTATTTTATCATAACTATTCTATGTCTTCAACGCCAGTTGCAATTATTGTTGTAACAATTTTATTTTTTAATTTTGGATCAATTATTGTTCCAAAAATAACTGTTGCGTTTTCATCTATATCATCTCCGATGCTTGTAAGTGCTGTATTTATATCGATAAGTGAAAGCTCACTCGCACCTGCAATATTAATAATAACACCTCTTGCACCATTAATTTTTGTTTCAGAAAGTGCATTATCTACCGCACCTTTAACTGATTCTTTAATAGCATCTTCTCCATCTCTTTCACACATTCCCAAATGTGCCATTCCTGTATTACTCATAACTGTTTTTATATCATTAAAATCTACATTAACAAGACCAGTAGAATTTAATAAATTAGTAATTCCTACTACACCTTGTTTTAATGTACTATCAGCTAATTTGAATGCTTCAATAATTGTACTATTTTTTTCTACATTTTTAAGAAGTTTATCATTAGAAATAACAATAAGTGCATCGACATTTTTCTTCATTTCAGCTATACCTTTTTTAGCTTGATTCATCTTTCTAATACCCTCAAAAATAAAAGGTTTTGTAACAACACCTACTGTTAATATTCCCATTTTTTTAGCTATTTCTGCAACTACTGGTGCAGCACCAGTTCCAGTGCCTCCACCCATTCCAGCTGTAATAAATAACATATCTGTATCGTATAATGCTTTTTCAATATCATCCATATTTTCTCTGGCAGCCATTTCTCCAATTTCAACAATCCCACCTGTACTTAAACCACCAGTAGTTTGTCTACCAATTTGAATAACTCTTCTTGCCTTTGATAATTTTAAAATTCTAGTTTCAGTATTGATTGCAATAAACTCAACATTTTCAACTTCATCTTCTATCATTCTATTGATTGCATTATTTCCTGCACCACCAACACCTATTACTTTCATTTTTATAATTTTTTGATTATTGTCAATTATACGTTTTTCCACTAATAATTACCTCTCTTCAAATTTTATAGCTTTGTTATTATATCATACTTTTTCCAATATGTCACGTAATTATTACAATTTTGTTACATTTTTATTACCTATATTATGTATTTGTATTTTTTGACATATTATGCTATAATTTGCAAAGAGGTGTAGTTATGAAAATAGGTTTTTATGCAGGAAGCTTTGACCCTTTTACTAATGGTCATTTACATGTAGTAAAAAAGTCAAGTGAATTATTTGATAAAGTTATAATTGGTATTGGTATTAATTCTAATAAAAATCGTAGATTCGATTCTGAAATAATGAAAATAGCAATTGAAAAAGTATTAGAACGAGAAAATTTAACTAATGTTTCTGTCATTACTTATTCTAATCTTTCTATTGATATTGCAAAGGAATTTAATGCAACTTTTTTAATTAGAGGAATTAGAAATGGTATGGACTACGATTATGAAGAAAATATAGCTTTAATAAATGAAGAATTAGCTGGAATTGACACGATTTATGTTCGCTCTGGAAAATATGGTGCAATTAGTTCTAGTATGATTGTTGAGTTTTTAAATTATGGTAAAAATGTATCTAATCTTATTCCACAAGAAATTTATGATATTATAAAATAAGAAAAGCAGGAAAATAACTTCCTGCTTTATTTATTATTTACTAGTTGAACCAAATCCTCCAACTCTATCTCCTGTTGCTATATCATCATCTGTAATTAAGTATTTTTGGAAAATTGCTTGTCCAATAATATCTCCTTTTTTAATCTCTATATCTTCATCTTTTATATTGAAAAATGCAAACATTATTGCTCCATCATTATCTAGATTTCCATAATAATCTTTATCAACTACTCCAACACCATTTGCTAAAACTAAACCTTTTTTTCCTGGGTTTGAACTTCTATTATATAATAATAACATTTCGTCATCTTCCATGTATGCTTTTATACCTGTTTTTACAAGTGTTGGTTTTTGACCTCTATTAAAAGCTGGAATTACGCAGTCTTCTGCTGCTTCAACATCATATCCAGCAGAATATTTTGTTTTTCTTATCGGCATATTAATTCCTGCATTTTCAAATCCTTTTGCTATCTCAAATCCTCGTTTTTTATCCATTTTATTTCTCCTTTTTATTGCTTTTTTTCTTATTATATATTCTTAAAATACATTTTGCAAGTTATTTTTATATAATAATAATTATACTATTGTTCTAAAATTTTTTTAATTTTTTCCATATTTTCTATACCTGCTTTATATCCAGAATTAAAGCAATATTCCGAATTCTCTATATCCAAAAGCCCAGTTCCATCTGTATCTATTGTTATTACTAAATCACTATTTGATAAATTCATTTCTGATATCTTATTTCCCATCATATCAACTGTTTTCATTGCAATATCCATAACATTACTAAACTTATCAATTTTATCACTATTAAATTTAACAGCTATTACTTTATCTGCACCCAATTTTTTAACCTCATCTACTGGTACATTGTCAAGTATTCCACCATCTAAAAAAATTTTATCTTGATATTCACATGGATCAAAAACAACTGAAAAACTAGAACTAGCCCTTATAGCTGTTCCTACTTCAATATTACTTATATACTTTTCTGTATCTTCTATTTTTTGTGAAGTAAATATATATTCCTTTTCATCTACAACATTAGTTGCTGTTATTATCACTGGAAAATCAATATCTTTTACATATTTTATTCCATTTTCATTAGCTATTTTATTATATAAATTTTCTATTGGTTTGCCACTTCTCAATCCATCCAATTTTAATTTTTTATTGAATAGCAAACTATCTAAAATTATAGAATTTGAATTTTTACCAATTAAATTATCAGACTCTTTTTCAAATAATTCATATATATCATTAGATTTGTATCCGAATACTCATTAAAAAAGCGATATGGCTACCAGAGCTAGTTCCGCCAACCATATCTACTTTTATATTATTCTCTTCCAATGCTTTTAAAAAACCTGCATGAGCAATTCCTCTCATGCCTCCACCTGACAATGCTAATCCTAATTTCATTTTCAAAACACCTCAAAAATATTATCAGCATTTGGAAAAATTTTATACCTATTATTCCCTATGATTATTTACTAAATTATAATATTCTTTTTTGACATTCATTAAACTTTCATGGCTTCCTTGTTCTATTTGCTTTCCTTTTCGCATTAAAATTATGTTATCACATTCTTTTATTGTAGATAGTCTATGAGCTATAATAATTGCCATTTTATCTTTCGTAACCTCTTTTATTGCATTATTTACAAGCATTTCATATTCATAACTTAAATCAGAAGTAACTTCATCTAAAATAATAACATCACACTTAGTAGCCATTACTCTTGCAAAATTAATCATTTGTTTTTCACCACTAGATAATATGTCTGGATTATTATATATATCTGTATTATAACCATTTTCAAAACTCATTATCTTGTCATGTAGTTTTAATTTTTTGAAAATTGTATGAATTTCCTCTTCTGTAATATCTTTATTTACATATCTTATATTGTCAATTATTGTATTAGCTAATATATATGTGTCTTGCATTACATATCCAATTCTATCTCTTATAGAACCTATTGAATAACTTAAATAGTTTTTATTATTAATTTTTATTGTGCCAGATGTTGGTTCATAAAATCTACAAAGCAAATTTACAATTGTTGTTTTACCACTTCCTGTTCTGCCTACTAATGCTAATTTTTCATTTTTATTAAGCTCAAATTCAAACTCTTCAATATTCTTTTTATATCCTGTGTACGAAAATGACACCTTTGAAAATTCAATCGAATTTATTTCTTCTACACATTCTCCTTCTTCAACTTTTTCTACATCTTCTAAATGTAAAAATCTAATTATTCTTGAAAAGGATACAAAAGATTTATTAAAATCAGTTAAATGTTTTATAAACCAATTAAACTCAAATTCTAATGAACCACTATATTCAATTAGTAGCATTATTTCTACATAAGCCATAACACCTTGAACGACTTCAATTCCCGCGAAATATATAATTATTGCCAAAGATAATGATACAATAAAAGAAAAAATATTATTATATGCTGACACCATTTTTTCTAATTTACTATTTATTAAAGTATATTCTTTTAAGGTTTTCTGCAATTCTTTTTCTTTCTTCTCTATAATATTTAAAACCTTTATTGTTAGAAATCCATTTACACTTTCATTTATTTCAGAATATAATTCGATATTTATTTTTCTTATTTCATTTATAACACGAATTGTTTTTCTATTAAAATAAATAGTAATAAAATATCCCAAAAGATACAATATCAAAATACATAATGCAATTTTTAAATCTATAAACATCAAAAATATTGCAATTATACTAAATCTAATTATTCCAAGAAAATACATTTCCGTCACAATTTCAGCAAACATAGCTCCTGCATCTTTAACATCAGATTGCAAAAATTGTAATAGCACACCTGTATCATTTTCATCATAAAATTTTGTTTTAATTTCTTGCATCTTAAAAAAAATTTTTTCTCTTAAATCACATTGAATTTTTCTTTTTAATATTGATCTCATATTGCAATGTTTAAGAGTAGAACAACAAGATAAAAACACCACCAATATATAAATACAGCCCCAAACAATTAAAGCATTTATGTTACTATTGGGAATATGTACATCTATCATTTTTCTAGTTATATATGGTATAGAAAATATTTCTATTATTGCCGACCCCATTATTATCATAAACAAAAGAAAAAATTGCTTATGATATCCAGATATATCATACATTTCTTTTATTTGACTTATTTTTTCTCTCATATATTACACCTTATATTATATCGTTATTTATTCTCATCAAATTTTTATAATTCATATTATTCTTAATTAAATCTTCATGCCTTCCAGTTACTGTTGTTATTCCATCTATATAAATTATATTATCTACATAATTTATAATTTCTAAATCATTGCTTATAAAAATCATTGTCTTACTGTCATAAGTATTTATTAACTTTGTCAATATATTACCTCTTGTTTTATTATCCAATTTATTAAGTGCCTCATCCAATATTAAAATAGGTTTATCATTTACTAAACTTCTTGCTATACATATTCTTTGTCTTTGACCACCAGATAACTTTGTTCCTTTTTCACCAATTAATGTATCATATCCATTTTCAAATCTTTCAATATCTTCCTTTAAATCACAATCCTCTGTAATTTTATCTATCTCTTCTCTATTACTATTATTATTTAACTCAATATTTTCAAGTACACTACCAGAAAACATATATGATTCTCCTAAAATAAGTTCTACATATTTTCTAATATCTTCTTTATTTAAGCCTTTAATATTATGATTATTTATATATATATTTCCTTCATACTCATAAAAGCCTAAAATTGTCTTAGCTAAAATACTTTTTCCGCTTCCATTGGCTCCTATAATAGCAACTTTCTCACCAGGAGATATAGAAAAATTAATATTTTTTAATATAACTTTATTATTCACATATATCGATACATTGCTAAAAATAATTTTTCCATTGAGATCATAAAAATAGTTTTCTTTGTTTTCTTCTTTCAATTGTAATAAACTATTGATTTTCTTTGTAACTACTTGAAAATCATCTATTACTTCCAAATTATCTCCAAAAACATATATACAATCAAAAATTTTCTCAGATAAAGAATGCAAAGCTAATAAAGCACCAATTGTCATTTTCCCGCTTTATAATAGCAATTCCACCTAGCATATATATAATTGGACTTCTTAAATATGCCAAATGTTCAAGAATAATATCATAAAATAACACTAGTTTTATAAATTTTATTTCTTCATCAGAATAACTTTTATTTAAAGCTTTATAATTATCTTTTTCTTCTTTTTGTTTATTGAACATTCTTACAAATTTAAAATTGCTAATATTTCTCATTGTTACTTTTAATAACTGTTTTCTTTTTATAATCATATTATCTATATATTTGTTTAATCTTATAAAATACCATGTTGAAAATAAAATCATTATAATTATCGTAAAAAAAATGTATATTGAAATTTCTACATTCAATATTGCACTTTCTCTTATAATAAATATACTTAAAAAAATTATATCTAATATTACATTAAATTGATTATTAAAAAATTTCGAATATACATCTGCATCTTCATTTATTCTCTGCATTATTTCTGCTTTATCATAAATATTGTAGCTTTTATATTCTAGCTTCAACATGTGCTTATATAACTCTGATTTTATATTTACATTAATCTTTAATTTGAATTTTGTCGTTATTCTATTTCTAAAATAATTTATTAAATTTTTAATAAAATTTAATAAAACTATAAAAATACTAATCATCAACAAATCATGTATTACCAATGCTACATCTATATATTTAAGCATTACATTATCGACTGCATTTTTTACACATAATGATATCATTAAAGTTAAATACGAAATACTAATACTTAACAAAACTAATAACACAAAATACCTTTTTGTATCTTTTAATGCAATTTTTATTATATTTTTTTTCATAAAACTACCTTAAAATTTTATTTCTTTTTCTACTTCATTAAATTTATAATAATTATCACTTAATCCTTGCTCTTCAAGTAATTTCATATAAAATCTTTCATAATTTCCTTCACTTCTATTTTGGCAACCATATATTTGCCTATTCAATTCAGATATATTCAAAAAAACACTTTTTAATAATATATAAATATTATATATTGTTAAAAAGTGTTTTTCTTAATTTTTTTAATATCAATTTTATTAAGTTATTTGACAGCAATACATATCTCACAAGTATCTTTATAATATATTTCAAGTTCTGGATAATTCAATATTTCTTTATACTTAGATGAAGGTAACCACTTTGTATAAATTGTATTATATAATTTCAAAATATCTACTTGTTTTTTATTCTCTAACTTAAAACAAGCCCAAGTAGCTTTTGGTATCTCTAAACTTACAAAATCTTTTCTAGGTGTTTTTCCCAAAATGTAATACTTAAATTTTGTTGATATTTCATCATTATATATGTCTGCTGATGAGCCATAATAAAGTTCTTTTCCATCACTATTCTCTATAATAAAGTCTAATATTTTTTTATTTCTAGCTTTGTCATATAAATTTTTAATAGCTTGACTATTTTCATTTGATATTACTCCTGTTGTTATGCCATACAATTTTAAATTATCTAGCTTTATTACTCTATATTCCAATTCATCTATAACATCTATTGTAGGTTTAAATTCTATTTTAGGAAAAGTTTTTATATATACTTTTGTTTTTCTTAAATTTTGTGGACTTACTCCATGCATTTTTTTAAAAGAATTTGAAAATGATATAGGAGAATCATATTGGTATTTTAAAGATAAATCTATTATTTTAATATCTGTTGTTAAAAGTTCTTCTGCTGCATTACTAAGTCTCCTTTTTCTTATATAATCTGTTAGTGTTATATTAGTTAAAAATACAAAAATTCTCTGCAAAGTATAACTTGAAGTTCCTACCATCTTAGCTAATGCTCTAAAATCTATCTTTTTAGTTAGATTTTTTTCAATTTCTTCTATAACATCATTTAGATTATCATAATAGTTCATTTATTTTCTCCTAATTTATCTATTGACCATTACATTTTATCATATTATCATCACTTTTTCAATTTCAAAAAAACAAAAACTCGTATTTAAAAAATACGAGTTTAAACGGATAACTAGTCTTGTGTATAAGGAATAATTGCGATATGTCTTCCTCTTTTTACAGCTGTTGTAATAGTTCTTTGATGTCTTGCGCAAGCACCTGTTGCTCTTCTTGGTAAGATTTTACCTTTTTCATTAATGAATTTTTTTAGTTGCTCTGCGTTTTTATAATCTAATTCAAAGTTTTTATCTCCACATAATGGACATACTTTTTTTCTTATTTTTCTAAACTTTGGATTGTAATCATCATCTTGATTATTTCTATTTCTTCTATTTGCTTGTTTTTTATCTGCCATTTTCAAAAACCTCCAATCTTTTTAAAATTAATCTAGAATGGTAAATCATCATCTGAGGAATCTACTTGAAAGTCTGCACTTTGTGCAAGTGAACTTCCGAATGAGTTTTCGAATCCTTGTGAAGATGCACCTTCTCCATCTCTTCTACTATCTGCAAAATATGCTTCTTCTGCTATGACCTCAGTTACATAATGTTTTTGTCCTTGTTCATCATCCCAATTACGAGTTTGAATTCTTCCAATAACTCCAACTTGTTGACCTTTTTTAAAGTATTTGCTACAAAATTCTCCTGTTTTATTCCAAGCAACAATGTTTATAAAATCTGCTTGTCTTTCTTCGCCTTGTTTAGCAAATCTTCTATTTACAGCCAAACTAAAAGATGCAACTAATGTATTATTTGTTTGAGTATATCTTACTTCTGGATCCCTAGTTAATCTTCCCATTAATATTACTTTGTTCATCTTTTGCTCCACCTTTCAGATAGATTTTATTTTTCGTCTTTTCTTATAACGATGAATTTTATAACTTCATCAGTAATTCTAAAATTTCTTTCAAGTTCTGAAATAATTTTACCATCTGATTCGAAGTTAATTAATACATAGATACCCTCAGCACATTTTTTTACTGGATAAGCTAATTTTTTCTTACCAACAACTTCTGAGCTTTCTACTTTACCATCACTATTAATTAAGTCTGAAAATTTTTGAATTAAGTCTTTAACTCCTGCTTCTTCAACACTTGGATTAACAATGAATAATGTTTCGTATTTATTCATTATTTTTCACCTCCTTCTGGATTATAACCCACACCTATATAATGTAGGTAAGGAAAATAGTATTTCTACTATTTTTATGCTTCTGTATTATACCACGACTTTGTCATAAATGCAAGCCTTTATATTCACATTCTAAAAAATTTAAAAACTTAAAAAAATCGGATATATAAATATCCGATTTAAAATTATATGTAATTTTATTTATAAGCTTCTACATCTATTTTTTGTACATTAGAATAATTTGATGGTAATGTATAATGAATCTCTTTATTGTTTGAATTTAATTTACCAATTGTAACACCTTTACTATAATATACTGTAAGTGTTTTATCATTCATAAAATAATAATGTTCATCAGATTGTTCATTATTTAAAGAAACATTTAACAATTTATCAAAATCTACTTTATAATATTTACCACCTTCATCATTAGGATTTCTCACTAAGTCATTTGGTAATTCAACTATTTCTTCTCCTGTTTTAACTGGTGCTTCTCCATATTTTAAATAATAATTAGTTGCTTTTTCTTGTATAACAATTATATCAGCATACATATTATTCAAAGCTCTTACTTGCAAACTTGACATTGAGCTATATGAAATTGTAGTAAGTATAAGTATAAATATTACTACTGTTATTACTTCTGCCATTATAGTAATACCTTTTTGATTTTTTATATCCATAGCTTATTTTATAGCCTTTCTACTAATCTTAATATGATTTTACTATTAAACTTATTTAATTTCAATACATTTTTTAAATTAACTTTTTTCTATAATTTCATATACTCTTTTTAAAGTAGCAAGTTTCTTTTCTTCAATGCTATATAAATACCACATATAAATAAGCAAAAAAAGAATTGCAAAGTTCTTTATTTTCAAAATAGCAATTGAATAAACTGCACTAATAATAAGAAGAAAGACTTTTGTAATTGTATTCATAATAATACTTGCATTTTTATTTCCCAAGAAATTTTTTAAAACTTCTTTTAATATTTTTCCACCATCTAATGGCATAATTGGAAATAAATTAAAAATACAAAGTGCCAAATTAGTATATATTACATTTTGTATAAATTCACTTTCTAAATTACTAAAATAGAATACTATCGCACAAATTAAATTAAATATTGGTCCTGCTAAATATGTAATAACTTTTATATATGATTTTCTTGGTTTATAAGCATACAATTGAGCTGAAAAACCAAATATATTCATGCTTATGCTTGAAACTTTAAAACCTAATAATAATCCTACAAATATGTGAATCAATTCATGTAAAAAAATAAAAAATATAAATATTCCATAAATTTCTATTTGTGAAGTAAAGAAAAAAATTAGCATAAGTAAAATTACTTTTAAATCTATTTCTATTTTCATATATGCCTCCTCATTCTAAAATTCTACAAGTCTTGAAGGGTCAATAAGTCGTTCATCAAATCTTATTTCAAAGTGTAAATGAGGGCCAGTAGAGTTTCCTGTACTTCCGTACTTTTGCTATTTCTTGTCCACTACTTACATAATCTCCTTCTTTTACTAATATCTTTGAACAATGAGCATATAAAGTCTGCGTTTTACCATTTTCTATTTTTAAATGTTTTCCATAATCTCCTTTACTAGAAACTAAAACCACAGTTCCTTCATTTGAAGCTTTTATTGAAGTACCTTTTTCAGCACCAATATCAATTCCTGTATGATATCCTGTAACGTTTTGATATACTGATTCTCTACTACCAAAAAGAGAAGTTACAGTTCCTTCTATCGGTTTTTGAAAACTGCAACTCTTCTTAATTTCTTCCACGTCTAAATCCATTTGACTTAAACTACTCACTTGTTCTTCATTAGGAACAATATCAGGTTCAGAACTTGAAACATTTTGTTTCAAATCTCCTGAATTATTTAATTCTTGGTTTGGTGGTTCTTGTTTTGCTTCTTCTGAACTTGTAATATTTTCAGTATTTGATTCATTTAAAATCTCGTTCGTTACACTAGTATTTTCATCATCTCCAATCAATGATTTCACTGATTTAGTCAAATTAATATTATAATCTGATAGCATATTTAAGAATTCACTAGTGAAAATAAAGTCTTTATTTTGTACAGCTACAATTATTAAAGATAAGTTTAAAATTACTAAAAGTTCAAAAGCAATTTTAGATCCTATATAACTCTTTTTTTCTTCATTATATGGTTTGGAAACATTAGGTAAACCCATTTTTCTTCTATAATATATTTCTTCTGCTTTACGAATTTTCTCATCGCCTCTTAAAACTTTTTCCATCGTTTTTTCCTTTCTCAAATCGACTTTCTAAAATATATTATATTTTTTATGAAATATTCCAAAATTATATAATTGCCAAAACTAATATTATGGAAATTAGCACTACATTAATAATTTTCAAAAATTTTATTTTTTTATTTAATTTTTCTTCCTTTGTATTTTTTTCTACATTATTAATATAATCATTAATAATATTTTCTGCTTCTTTAACACATAAACCATTTTTAAGATCTTTTTTCTCTCCATTTGAAAAATTATTCTTTACAAAATTTTCTTCGTGAATTTTCACATTCTCTTTAAAAACAACAATAGCTTCCTCCACTAAATTTGATTTAAAATTTTTAACAACAACAATATTTTTCATTTTATTCATAACCAAAATCCTTTCCCATTCATAAGTTTATGTATATTTTTTCCAATTTTAATATTCTTTATACAATAGTCATAATTTTTATTTAAAATAATATATATAATCTAGGTGATTAAAATGAATTCAAAAGGATTAGATTTTAGAAAAAAAGAAGTTATAAATATAAGAGATGGAAAACGTTTAGGCTATGTCCAAGATGTTACTGCTGATTTAAAAACAGGCACTATTACTTCTATAATAGTGCCTGGTAATTCAAAAGGTTTTGGAATTTTTACTGGAAATGAAGAACTTTCTATCCCATGGGAAGCTATAAAATGTATAAGTGATGAGATTATTTTAGTAGATATATAAACTATTTATATAATCTTCGTATATGCTCCAAAGCACCTTTTTCTATTCTAGAAACTTGTGCTTGCGAAATTCCTATTTCGTCTGCAACCTCCATTTGAGTTCTTCCTAAAAAGAATCTCTTGTCTATTATCATTTTTTCTTTATCACTTAACTTTTTCATTGCTTCTGAAATTGTCAAGTTTTCGGTCCACATTTCATCTGTATTTTTCTTATCTTTTATTTGGTCAAGTATATATATACTATCTCCTCCATCATTATAAACTGGTTCTTGTAAAGAAACTGGATCTTGTATAGCATCCAAACTCATAACAACTTCTTCTCTATCAACATCTAAATCTTTCGCAATTTCATCAATAGTTGGTTCTTTACCTTTTTCTTTGGTAAGTTTTTCCTTAGATTGCAAAACTTTATATGCTAAATCTCTCACAGATCTACTAACTCTTACCATATTATTATCTCGTAAGTATCTTCTAATTTCTCCGAATAATCATAGGTACTCCGATATGTGCTAAGTTGTATATCTAAGCTCACATCAAAATTATCTATCGCTTTAATTAGACCAACACATCCTATTTGAAATAAATCATCTGCATTTTCTCCGTCTTCCTCCAAATCTTTGTATTACACTTAAAACAAGTCTTAAATTTCCCTTTATTAATTCTTCACGAGCAGAAGGATCTCCATCCTTCATTTTTAAAAATAATTCTTTATTTTCTTTATTTGTTAGTACTTTTAATTTAGAGGTATTAGTATTTGCTATTTCAACTTTGTTTATCAAAATAAAAACCCCCTTTAAAAATAATGTTAATAACATTATTTCCAAAGAAGGTTTTTTATATACAATAATCGTAGTTCTTAATTCGACACTAATTCTATTATTTTATCCTGTTTTGCTCATAATATCTTTTTTCATTTTTTTTATGATTTTCTTCTCTAAACGAGAAATATAACTTTGAGAAATTCCTAACATATCTGCAACTTCTTTTTGTGTTTTTTCTTCGCCATCTCTGTCAATTCCAAATCTTAAATACATTATTTCCTTCTCTCTTTTATTAAGTTTATTTATCGCAATTTTTAAAAGTTTCTTGTCAACTTCATCTTCAATTTCCTTTGAAGTTATATCATTATCTGTTCCCAAAATATCTGATAATAAAAGTTCATTTCCATCACTATCTTTATTAAGCGGTTCATCAATAGATACCTCTGATTTTAGCCTCGTAGTCCTTCTAAGTTGCATTAAAATTTCATTTTCTATACATCTTGAAGCATAAGTTGCAAGTTTAATATTTTTCCCTACATTAAAAGTGTTTATTGACTTCATTAAACCTATTGTTCCAATAGAAATTAAATCTTCTAAATCCATGCCTGTATTTTCAAATTTTTTAGCAATATATACTACAAGTCTTAAATTTCTTTCTATTAATATTTGTTTTGCATCATAATCATTATTAGCCAATTTTTGTAATAATTTTTCCTCTTCTTCACTATTTAAAGGTGGTGGCAGAGTTTGATTTCCGTTTATGTAAAACACTGGGAAAGTATCCATTTCAGACCTTTTCATATACTTTTTAAAGATTTTCCAGACAAAACTTTTTATCACATTCAACATATTTGCCATTTTTAATTTTCCTCCTTTAAAATATTAATTCCAACTAGGCTACTATACAAATTAGATTTTGAAAGTTTACCATCATAAATACCAATAACAGTATCATTTCTAACTATTGCATTTTCATCAATAACCCTTATGTAATCTGGTTTAAAACCAAGTAAAATTCCATTTTGATTTCCAAGTGAAGAAAATGGTATAATCTTAAATTTATAACTATATATATCTGCTGTATCAATCCATTTTCCAGAAACAATATTTTCAATATTATCTAAAATGTCATTATCAACTAAATTTTTCAAACTATTTTTCTCTACAATTATTACATCTTCTTTGGTAATAGGCTCTTGTAATAAATTTCCAGTATCAATCATAGATTTTACTTTTTCCACTTTGCCATGATAAAAAATTTCAATTTCACATAGCATTGATTTTTTACTAAGCCTATCTTTTACAATAATTGCAACTGATATTATAATTATGCTTCCAATTCCTGCACCGATTAAAGCTACTTTTAATGGATATGTTCCAATTAGTACACCATTTTCACTAATTATATTCTCTGGTTTTACAAAATATAAGAGCATAAATGAAGCACCGCCAAAAGTAAATGATACTAGATAAAATAGTATTATTTCTCTAATTAAATACTTTACTTTTAATGGATTAAAAGCTATTTTTACTATTACAATAGATACTAATACTTTTAATATCAAATTTTGCCAGGCACTGAGAGAAATAAAATAAGTTATTATTGAATATAGTCCACCAAATAAACTACTTAGAAGTAATTTGAATGGTTTAATTTTTACTTTTGAAATAATTGCAGTAGCAAATAAAATTAAATAGTTCATAGCAATATTTTCAAATAATACTACATCTAAATAAATAGTCATTTTTAATCTCCACTCTGAATTTTACTCTAAAACAATTCTACTACTTGTATTATAAAAAAAATGTCAGTTTTTAAAGCACAAAAAAAGAAATAATCTACAAAAAAGATTATTTCTTTACATTTTATTTTAATTTCTTAATATACCTTATTTTCCACCTAAACCTTTATTTTTTCTTAGGAACGCTGGAATATCTAAATCGTTTGAAGAATTTGTGTCAACAGCTGTTACTGATGATACTGATGACATTGAGTTTGCATTTCTTCTCTTATATGCATCAGCTACTATATTCTCATAACCTGGCATTGTTCTTCTTTCTTCTTCTTTTTCAAATCCTGTTGCAATAACAGTAATTTGAATTTCTTCGCCCATTGATTCATCTGTAACTGTACCAAAGATTATGTTTGCTTCTGGATCTGCACTTCTTTGTACTAATTCAGCAGCTGTATTTGCTTCTAATAATCCAATATCTGGTCCACCAGTAATATTGATAATTACACCTTTTGCTCCTTCAATTGAAGTTTCTAATAATGGGCTTTGAATAGCTTGTTTTGCAGCATCTTCTGCTCTGTTTTCTCCACTAGCTGTACCTATACCCATGTGAGCCATACCTTGATTTAACATTATTGTTTTAACATCTGCAAAATCTAAGTTTATTAAACCTGGAACTGCAATTAAGTCTGATATACCTTGAACGCCTTGTCTTAAAACATCATCAGCCATTCTAAAAGCTTCTACTATTGATGTTTTTCTGTCAATTACTTGTAATAATTTATCATTTGGAATTACAACCAAAGTATCAACTTTACCTTTTAAACCTGCAATTCCTCTTTCTGCTTGCGCTAATCTTTTTTTACCTTCAAAAGTAAATGGTTTTGTAACAACACCAATTGTTAAAATTCCTAATTCTTTTGCAATTGCTGCTACTACTGGGGCTGCACCTGTTCCAGTTCCTCCACCCATACCAGCTGTTACGAATACCATATCTGCACCTTTTAATACTTCTGCAATTTCGGCTCTACTTTCTTCTGCTGATTGAGCTCCAATATCTGGATTTGCTCCTGCTCCTAAACCTCTTGTAATTTTTTCACCAATTTGAATTTTTGAACCAGCTCTTGATGAATTAAGAGTTTGTCTATCCGTATTTACTGCTATAAATTCTACGTTTCTAATTCCTGCTTCTATCATTCTATTTACTGCATTATTTCCAGCACCACCAACTCCTATTACTTTAATTGTTGCTGTTCCATCCATCATGTAGTTTAGTTCTTCATTATCCATAATCATAAGGTATATCCTCCTTCAAAACTCTAAAAATATATTAAATTCTTATATATTAACTTTATTTTATGTATAGAAAAAGTCTCTAACTTTTCCTAAAACTGTTTTCCACATATTGTTTTCTGTTTTTACATCTATACTGCTTGAAACTGTTTTTGCATAAGGTCTTGCTGCAATATATCTAACCAATGCATAACTTGTCCTATATGTAGACTTAATTGTACTAACCAATCTACCAGTTGAAATTTTAACTGGAATGTTCAAAATAATTTTACCTGCCATATCACTCTTGTTTATATTAACAATTCCTTCTCCTGTAAGAATTACATTGTTTATATTTGACTTTATTCCATGTGATGTAATGTCTTTATTAACCAGAGTAAATATCTCTTCAATTCTAGCTTCAATAATTTCTATTAAATCAGAACTTTTTATTGTTCTATTTTTACCACCTACATCTTTACAAGTGTTTAGAATAATATTATTATCATTATCTATAAATGATTTTAAAGCTAGACCATATTGTCTTTTTAATTTGTCTGCTTCTTCTGGTGAAATATTAAGCACATAGGAAATGTCACTAGTAATATTGTCACCTCCAAGTGCTATGGTATTAGTATATATAAATGAGTTTCCATTAAATACACCAATATCTGTATTACCTGCCCCAATATCTAATAACATAACATTATCATTTAATTCGTTTGTATCTAATACTAAATTTCGTTCTGCTAATGATATAGGAACAATTCCATCTATTTCGATACCTGCTTTTTTAAATACAGAAGTTATTTGTTTTACATACTCTTTCTCAGCAAGTATTATTTGAGCTGTTAGAGTAAAGCTTGTACTATATTTTCCAACTGGGTCTTCAATAGCTTTTCCATCTTCAAGGATGAATTTGTCGGGTACTACATCTACTAAAACTTTATCATCTGGTACTTCTATATCTCTAATTTGTATTATTGCTGATGCAACATCTTTAATTGATATTCCAGCAACTTTATCTTTTGCTTCTTTTACGATACTGTTTTGCACAATCGTAATGTACTGACCTGGTATTGTAGTATAAGCAGAATTTATTTTAAAATTTGATATATCTTCGGCTTCTTTGATTGTTTTTGCAATAGCTGAACTTAAATCTTCATTACTTACAATTTTACCCTTTTTTATAGCTGAACATTTGCTACTTGTACTGCAAATAATTTCAATTTGATTAAAATTATTTACTTCTCCTACAACTGTGCTGACCTTAGAGGTTCCAATATCGATACCAACAATTATATCTCCTATTGCCAAAGTCAACCCTCCATTTTTTAGTATAAATTCTATTTGCGTTTATAATATTACATTTTAGAAAACAAGTCAAGATAATTTGAAACATTTTTGTAATTAATGTAATATTTTCGTAATCTTTTTTAAAATAATTACATAGCCTACTATATAACATTTTTCTAACAAATTCAAGTCAAAATTTGTAGAAAATTGTATTTTTTTAGTAAAAATTTTAATATAAAAGCTATACTATTATATATTTATAATAGTATAGCTTTATCCTTAGTATTTTGTAAAAATAATATATTATTTTTTATCTTCTGAATTTGTTTCTTTAACTTTAAAAGTCATTTGTTCAAATTTGTTTGTCCACTTATCTACATAATATCTTCTAATAATTGCTAAATTTGTAAACATTCTACCTACAAACACAACTACTGCCGCCAAATAAATATCTACATTTAATCTTTCGCCTAAATATGTAAGAGCTATTGACAATATAGCATTTCCAAAAAAACCTGATAAAAATATTTTTAAATCAAAATTCTTTTTCAATACAGAAGTAATTCCACCAAAAACTGTATCTAGCGCTGCTATAATTGCTATTGCTAAATAACTTGAATATGTATATGAAATTACTGGTGTGTGCATTCCTATAATAGCACCTAAAATACAACCTATAATAATTGATATATATATCATTTCTATCCTCCTATTTATTTACTTCTGCATATTCAAAATTAATTTTTCCAGAATATGCTGGAATTTCAATTGAATCTTTTACAACATAATTAACTATTTTTTCATTTACTTTCATTTCGTCAATGTATCCACCTTTTATAGTGATAGCACTTTCTAAATATTTCTTATCTCCTATGGCTCTTACTACAAATGGTGATGGAATTCTATTTCCATTTATTAAAATAAATTGTGATCCTACATTTGCAATTTCAGTAGTGGACACTACCCTTTCATTATTTATTGAAATTGCTTCTGCTCCTGCGAGTTTTAGTTCATTTACAAGTTGTAATAAATCCCATCTATCTATTGTTTTAAATTCACTATCTGTTAATGTAACTTCTATTCCTTCACCTTGAAGTTTGGTATATCCCAAATACATATCTGTTTCATCAAGTTCTTTATCTAAAATAGTTGAATTTTCTTGTGAGTTAGAAATTTCTGATTGGTACTCTGCAATCTTGCCCTCTGTTTCGTCAAGTTTTTCTTCAATTTCTTCATATTTGTTTTTCCAATCGGTTAATTCTGTTCTAAGCTCCGTTTCTCTCATTGTTTCTATTGCTGTAATATCTGTTTGTTCTACTGTTTTAAATTGAGTCAACATTACTGCTGTTAAAATAAGAGTTGCAAAGCCTATTGAAATTATCATTGTATATTTTCCCTTCATCTTTGCCTCCTATTCTGCTTTTGTCGCATATTCATATTTATATACGCCATCATATTTTGGTATTGTTATAGAATTTTGTTGAGTAATATCAACATCAACTCCATCATCTTTCAATTTATCTATATATCCACCAAGCATTGTAAGTGCGCCATATAATTTTTCCTTTGAACCAATAGCATTAATTACAAATGGTACTCCTACTTTTTCATTATTTACTCTTATTATATTTCCTGCACAAGAAATAGCTGTTGTATTTACTATTCTTTGTCCATTTACAGAAATTGCTTCTGCTCCTGCATTCTTTAATGCATTTATAACTTCAACTAAATCTGAATAGTGTACTAAATATGAAGATACATCTAATTTGTTAGAATTAAGTTCTCCATCTTTCAAAATTATTGTAATACCTGGTCCAATAACTTCTGAATATCCAAGCGCCATGTTGTTTTTCTCTAAATCTGCTTTTGCTGTTTCTGATGATTCACTTGAAGTAGAAACTGTTTCACGAAGTTTTTCAAGTTTTACTTCTTTTGTTTCCAATTTTTGATATGCTAAATCATATTTCTCTTTCCACTTCAATACACTATCTCTAAGCTCATTTTCAGCATAAGTTCGTCCCATTTTTGATGCGTTACTTGTTACAGTTCTAACTTGTACGCAAATTCCAACAGTAAGTAAAAAGCACATTACACCTAACATAATTGCAATATTTTTTTCTTTCACGCTCTTTTCCTCCACCTTCAAAATTTTATGTTTTTTCTCTAAAATATGCATCATCTGTATTCAAGTCCATATTAAGGAAAATTTCTCCCGCCAAATTCTTGGTTTGATTTAAAATTCCATTTAGGTATAGCATTTTTGTATTTAAATCTGAACAATCTCCTAAATATACTGTCTTTTGTTCACCTTCTAAAATTAAAGTATAATTTCTATTATTCGATACATCTATTTTTGTTATCATATCAGCTATTTCATTTGATTTAGCTGTTTGAACAATTTTTATAATTGTTTGTAATTCTTTTAGGTCATCAACTTCTAATCTATTTCCAGCTTCAACATTACTTAAATCAGTTTTAAATCCTAAAATAATTGGAACATTTAATTTTTCAACCGATACCTCTAACATATATCCTTGACTATTTATATATACATAACTATCAGCTACTTGAAGCATAAATCTTGGTGTTCTTTCTTTTATTGTAAGTTTTACTGTATTAGGAAATATTCTAGAAACTTTTACATCTTCTATATAAGCATTCTTTTCTAAATCATCTTTTACTTTTAAAGTATTTAAAGCAAATAAATTATTATATTGCTCAAAGTTGACAATTCCTTCTATTTGTTCTTTTGTAAGACTTTCATTTCCTATCAATTCTACATTTTTTATTTGACATATATTAATATTCATAATTATAAACATTGTAATTATAATTAAAAATATAATAATGAAAATTTTTAAACCTTTTTTAGATTTTGATTGCTTGTCTTTATTATTTTTAGAGGTTGCGTTTTTTGCAACCTTTTTATTATTTTCTGTTTTCTTATGATCTTCTTTTTTAGTCTTTTTATTTTTTTTCTTGCTATTTTTATTAGGAGTTTTTGGTCTATTTATACCAATAACAATTTCATCATCTAAATTATTGCTCATAAATCATTAACTTCCTTCTTTAATAATATCAGCACCAATACTGTTTAATTTTAAATCTAAGTTTTCATATCCACGCAAAATATATTCTATATTTTTTACTTTTGTAGTGCCTTTTGCTACTAGTCCTGCTAAAACTAATGCAGCTCCACCTCTTAAATCAGTGCTTTGTACTTCTGCTCCATGTAATTTTCTAACACCTTTTATAATAAGAGTTTTTCCTTCAATATTAGCTTTTACTCCCATTCGTTTAAGTTCTGCAAAAATCTTAAATCTATTTTCAAATATATTTTCTGTAATAATTGAAGTTCCTTTTGCTGTTGTAAGCATACAAGCAAATATTGATTGTAAATCTGTTGGAAAGCCTGGATACGGCATAGTTTTTATTTCTGTTGCACTCAATCTTTTAGGACTAACTAAAATTATACTATCTTTTTTTATATTAAGCTTACAACCAACTTCTTCTAATTTATGTAATATTGGACTGATATGCTCAGGAATTACCTTTTTTAAATGAATTTTTCCACCAGTCATTGCCGTTGCTACTAATAAAGTACCTGCTTCTATTCTATCTGGCATTACATTATACGATACTTCCTTTAAAGTATTTACTCCTTTTATCTTTATAACGCTTGTTCCCATACCAAAAATTTTAGCACCCATTCTATTTAAAAATTCAGCTAAATCTACTATTTCTGGTTCTAATGCAGCATTTTCTATAATAACTTCATGTTCTCCTAAAACAGAAGCTAAAATAATATTTTCTGTTGCACCTACACTTGGAAAATCCAAATGTATTTGAACATCTTTTATTTTATCACATTTGCAATGTATATTTCCACTATTTTCTTCAATTTTTATGCCCATTTTCTTAAAACTGCTTAAATGTAAATCAATTGGTCTACTTCCTATTTCACAACCACCGTGGGTATGAAAACATTACTTCTTTACATCTACTAAGTAAAGCACCTGATATTATTACAGATGATCTTAATTTTCTCATAAGTTCATCCGGTATAGTATTTTTATTTAAACTTTCAGAATTAATTGTAATTTTGTTTTTGTCTCTTTTTACTTTACAACCCAAATATTCTAAAATCTTCAAAGTAGTTCTAACATCTTCAATGTCTGGAACATTATATAATTTACTTGTTTTTCCATTTAAAATACAACCAGCTAGAATTGGTAAACTAGCATTTTTAGAACCTGAGACATATGTTTCTCCTTCCAATTTTTTACCACCATTTATTATGTAGCAACACATATTTTTATCACCTCTTATAAATATTTATGCTACATAATATGTAAATTTTACATAAATAGTGAATATTTTACTAATCAAAATACTTAGCTAATATTTAACTACTAATTTATCTATTTTACTTCTTATATATTTTTCTAATTTTTCCATAAAAACATCTGGCTTTATCTCTTGTTTTGCTACCATATCCAAACCTTTTTCCCAACTTGCTGTTAATTCTGGATTTAGCATATCTGGAATAGATTTCAAAATAATATCATAAATAGCTTCTCCTTTTTGACTTGGAGTTACAATTTGAGTTTTCTCATTTATTTCAATATACCTTATTCTTTCTAATTTTTTTATAATATCACCACGAGTTGCACTAGTACCAATTCCAGCACCTTTTATTTGTTCTCTTAATTCTTCGTCTTCAATAAGTTTACCAGCATTCTCCATTGCCAAAATTATTGTACCTGAATTATATCTATTAGGCGGTGTTGTCTCTCCTTCTTTTATTTCAAAATTATTTATACCAATCTCTTTGCCTTTTTTTAAAGCTGTTAATATAGATAAATTATTATTTTCATCTTCTGTTTTAGTTTTATTTTTTAAAACTTCTAAATACCCCTGATTTATACAAACTTTTCCATTAGCTGTAAAGATTTCATTTTCTACATTTACAGTTACTGACACTTTGCTATACTCAGCAGGTGGATAGAAAATAGCTATAAATCTTTTTACAATTAATTTGTATACATTTTTTTTCAATTCATCTAATTTATCATAATTCTCAAAACCTTGTCCTGTTGGAATAATGGCATAGTGATCTGTAATTTTACTATCATTTACATATTTTGTTTTTACTAAATTTGTACTATATTTTTCATCTACCATTTTAGTAATATACTTACTAATTTCTTCATCTTTAAAATTTTTATATAGTCCGTTTAAATTTTTCCCAATTTCTTTTGCAATTGCTGTTGATAGAACTCTTGCATCAGTTCTTGGATAAGTAACTAATTTCTTTTCATATAAATCCTGAATAATTTCCAATGTTTCATCTGGTTTTATTTTAAAGTTTCTTGTACATTCATTTTGAATTTCTGCTAAATTAAATAAAAGTGGTGCATTTTCCTTTTGCTTTGTTTTTTTAACTTCTTCAATAATTGCCTTTTTTTCAGATAAATATGATATGAATTTTTTTGCATCATCTTCCTTCTTAAAACCTGTTTCATTATATAAAAGTCTACTTTCAAATAATTTAGATTTTTCTGTAACTTTCCATTCTGCTTTAAATGATGATTCACTATTTCCAAAATCTCCAACTATTTTATAATATTTTGTTTTAACAAAATTTCTTATCTCTCTTTCTCTTGAAACTACCATTCCTAGAACACAAGTCATAACTCTTCCAACTGCTATCGAAACTTTTTCTTCGTTCAAATCCTTAGCAATTCTTCTGCCAAATATTACAGATAAAAGTCTAGAAAAATTAATTCCTATTAAATAGTCTTCTTTTGCTCTTAAATAAGCTGAATCAGATAAACTATCATATTCACACAAATTTTTTGCTTCTTTTATACCTCTTTGTATTTCTTCTTCTGTTTGTGAATCTATCCAAACTCTTTTTAATTTTGCATTTGGATTTGGATTAGCCATCATAAAAACTAATCTTTGTATATATTCTCCTTCTCGTCCAGAGTCACCTGCATTATATATTTCTTCTAAATCATCTCTTTGCATTAGATTTTTAATTATCTCGAATTGTTTTGCTTGTATTCCACCAGAAATTACCTCATATTTCCATTCTTTTGGTAAAAAAGGTAATGTATCTAATTTCCAAAATTTCAGTTTCTCGTCATAAGCTTCTGGATAACTCATTGTTACTAAATGACCATAACACCAAGTTATAATCCAACCATTGCCTTCTAAGTAACCATTTTTCTTTGTTGGATTAACTTTCAATACTTTTGCAAATTCCATAGCAACAGATGGTTTCTCCGTTATAAGTAATTTCATCAGTCTCTCCTTTACTAAGGCAATTATATATTATTTATAGCATTTTTGCAATAAGAAAATCGAGCCTTAACGAAATCAAAAATTTCGAGGCTTAAATGCCACTCACTTCTCTCGGGCAAATATTGGTAGATTAACCTTGTTATTTCAGAAATTTCTAGCGAAATTTCCTACATAATAAAAACAATGCAAAAAAGCAGAACTATTTGTTCTGCTTTTTCATTATAATTTC
>ERZ777011.820-NODE-820-length-42664-cov-3.696520_pt1 | contig 42664 bp, 34 predicted proteins | sample MGYA00374964_ERZ777011 | MGnify/ENA primary metagenome ERZ777011 (study PRJEB29310, sample SAMD00008975) | mouse gut metagenome | study: EMG produced TPA metagenomics assembly of the Metagenome analysis of fecal microbiota from mouse which was promoted...
TATTCAAACAGATAAAAGACTTAAGCGGCGGAGAACGGGGACGGGTTTCCCTGGCCAAGCTGATGCTCTCCTCTGCCAACCTGCTGATCCTGGATGAGCCGACCAATCATCTGGATATTACCTCTAAGGAAATTCTGGAGAATGCGTTATGTCGTTATACCGGAACCGTACTTTATGTATCCCATGACCGGTACTTTATTAACCGGACTGCCACACGCATTCTGGATCTGACCGAACAGCATCTGAATGAATACAAAGGAAACTACGACTACTATCTGGAAAAAAAGGATGTGGTTGAGGAAACCTATGCCAAAAGTCAGTCCGCTTCCGGCACATCGGGAACCCTCTCTTCTCCTCAGCCGGCTCCTGCCGATAACAGCAAAGCAGACTGGCAGGCAAAAAAGGAAGAGCAGTCCAGAATCCGTAAAAAGGCAAATGATCTGAAACGACTGGAAGAAGCGATTGCCGGACTGGAGGAAAGAAGCAGGGAAATTGACGACGAACTGTGCAGACCGGAGATTGCTACAGATGCTCCACGCTGCATGGCACTTGCAAGGGAACAGGAAAAAATTGCAGCAGAATTAGAGGAGCAGTATGCCCGTTGGGAATCACTGGCGGAATAATCCTCCCTGCTTCGCATATACAGAACGGGTATCCGCCGATTTGACTTCTATGAAAGAATCAAACCGGCGGATACCCGTTCTTCTATCTGGAGAAAGCTTCTCTCTCTGTTTCATCAGAACTGAACTACACGATCAGTTCAGCTTCCCCTCCAGCGTTTCCCGAATTGCCTGAATAAATCCCTCGCTGGATAAGGCAGTCGGATTCGGTATGGATGTGATCAGTGCCAGATCCTTGGTCATCTTTCCAGCCTCGATCGTTTCCAGCGTTGCTGTTTCCAATGCATCTGCAAACTTCATCAACTCCGGAATCTGATCCAGCTCTCCCCGTTTCCGTAATGCACCTGTCCAGGCAAAAATCGTAGCCACGGAATTGGTAGATGTCTCTTCCCCTTTCAAGTGCTTATAATAATGGCGCTGTACGGTGCCATGGGCAGCTTCATACTCATAGTATCCCTCCGGAGAAACCAATACAGAGGTCATCATCGCCAGAGAACCAAATGCACTGGATACCATATCACTCATAACATCACCGTCATAGTTCTTGCATGCCCAGATAAAACCGCCCTTTGCCTTCATAACACGGGCAACTGCATCATCGATCAGCGTATAGAAGTATTCAATGCCGGCTTCCTGAAACCGGGCATCATATTCTGCATCATAGATTTCCTGAAAGATATCCTTGAATCTGTGATCGTATTTCTTTGATATCGTATCCTTGGTTGCAAACCACAGATCCTGCTTCGTATCCAGTGCATAATTAAAACAGCATCTTGCAAAGCTTTCGATTGACATATCTGTATTATGCATTCCCTGAATAATACCGGCCCCGTCAAAGGTATGGATGGTTTCCCGGATCTCTGTCCCATCTGCACCGGTAAATACCAGCTCTGCCGTTCCGGCTTCCGGAACCCGGATTTCTGTATTCTTATAGACATCACCATATGCATGTCTGGCTAAGGTGATCGGCTTCTCCCAGTTCTTTACACAAGGCTCAATCCCTTTTACTACAATCGGCGTCCGGAATACGGTTCCATCCAGAGCTGCCCGGATCGTACCATTCGGACTCTTCCACATTTCCTTCAGATTATATTCCGTCATACGTGCCGCATTCGGGGTGATCGTTGCACATTTTACCGCAACGCCATACTTTTTCGTTGCCTCCGCAGATTCTAATGTAACCTTGTCATCGGTTTCATTTCTGTATTCCAGTCCCAGATCATAATATTCCGTCTTCAGATCAATGTATGGCAGCAAAAGCTCGTCCTTGATCATCTTCCAGAGAATCCGGGTCATCTCATCTCCATCCATCTCCACTAAAGGGGTTGTCATCTTAATCTTTTCCATATTGTTCCTCCTGCCTATATCCTTTCAACTCTTATCATTGTACGCATCCGCACCTGTTTTGTCAAACATCCTTCTATTGATCATCTTCATCCTGATAAGGATCCTGGCTGTCATCACTACGCTTTCTTACCAGAAACAGTACGATCAGAACCACAACAGACAAAATTAAAATGATCGCTGCAATCCAGGGACGAAACTCATCTCCGGTTGCAGGAGACTGCAATCCTGACAGCATCCATAGCTTTATTAACTGATCCATTTCTTCTACCTCTTTTCTTAGTGTTTTCCTATTTTATTATCGGCTTCTATTCTTCCTTCGCTTCCTGAGCCTCTTTCCCTTTTGAAGACGTTTTCCCTGCCGGACTGCCTCTGTACTCTGAAGCTGCCCCCGATATTGCAGATAATATGTAATATACTCCTGTGTGATCAACTGACTGCGATATAGTTGTTGCAGAGTATCCTCATATTCCTGTTCAGCCGCTCCGGAACCGGCAAGCTGCTGCAGAATATCATTTACTCTTCCCTGATATTCCTTTGTTGGAATCACCTGCTCCCGGAATAGAATACTGTTCTTATATATTTCCCGATAAAAGTCATTATACTCCCGATTCCGGGTTACCGAGTCTTCTACCTGAAATTCCGGGTGAAGCAGTTCCATAACAGTTCTTGCAGAAGTATTTGTGACCAGAAGTCCATGGCCAAGTTCAAATAAATTCTTGTATACTACAGGGCGCCCATTCTTGTTACCGCTGTGATAAGTCGGAAGAAACGGTTCAAAGACAGCAGATAACAAAGAGTTCTTCCGCATCTGTATATATTCCTCCTTTGCCTTGCAGACAACACCCTTCCGGTATTTCAGGGTTGCCGCCTTTGCAAGAGGCAGAGAAATCTCCCTTGTCTCCCCTTCTATCATAAGGAAATGAACCCGTCCCCGATGCACCCATATATACACAGGGCATTGATGTACGTCCTTTTCCTTCCATTCATCGATCATGATCATTTTATGATCTTTTCGAACCTTATATTTATATAAAACCTGTTTTATCTTCTTCTCGTCATAAGAAACCAGTTCTTCCGCCTTTTCCGCCCGGTTTAATTCCGGTTTCTTTCCTTCCGGTTTCTCCGGCCTGGATTTTTCTTTTTGAAGCTTCGTTTCTCTGGTCTTTGGTTTCTTTGACTCCACATTCTTTCGTTCCTGTGGTTCCTTTTCTTTCACCTCAGCAGCTTCCGGCTTTTGCGGGAGCCTCTCCGGTTTTTCTTCCGGCTTTTCTTCCAGCTTCTCCGGCTCCTGTAGTTCTGATTCTGCCGGCCTTTTTAACGTAACCGTTCTTTTTTCAGTCGGCTCCTGTCCTTCCTCCGTCCTCTCTATCATCACTTCCTCAATGGCATAATTTTGCAACAATGCTATGGCAGAAATTCCCAATGCCACGCCAATGAGAAACATTATCATAGAATTCACAAAAAAAGAGGCAATGATCAGTCCTGCGCCCAGCAGTACACAGACCGGTATTGAAATTACATATAATCTTGTCTTCCAATCACCGTACCGCAGACCGGTTACAAACTTTTTCATTGTCTCTTCCTCTTTTCAACTGTCACTTCCGGTATGCCTGAATCCTTACTGTCTAAGCTCCTCTTCCAATTCTCCGGTATCAGGCTTCCGGTTTCTGTATCTCAATTCCCAGGTCGTTATCTTCCAGGATCGCGATATCCGGAATTGCCTGTTTGGTTGCACCCTTAAAGTTCCGAACCGCAACCGTTGCCTGATTCAATGGAATATTGGTTCCGGCGCCGGCAATACATCCCCCTGGACAGCCCATACCTTCTATCAGACAACCATTCTTCCTTCCGGCCTTTGCCAGGGTCAGAACCTTCCGACACTCACTTAAGCCCTCTGCATGTTCAATATTTACTTCGACCTCCGGATGATATTCCTTGATGCATGCCCTGACAGCATCCGCTACGCCCCCGGCAACTGCATAACCGCGTCCGGCTCCTGTAGCGTCCTCCATTGGGATTCCCTGTCGAAAGTCGTCGAATTCAATGTCCTGTACAATAAACATGGCATCCAGTTCTTCAAAAGTAATGACAAAATCCACATCACTTCGTACTGTTCTTCTGGATGCCTCCAGCTTCTTTGCGGCACATGGGCCGATAAATACGACGGAGGCATTGGGATGTTCTTTTTTTATGATCCTTGCCGTAGCTACCATTGGTGTCAATTCATTCGAGATCATGCTGATCGTTTCCGGGAAATACTTCTTTGCCAGCATCGCCCAGGATGGACAGCAGGAGGTTAACAGGAAGGGCTGCTTTCCACTTGCCACTGCCTCAACATAATGCTCCGCTTCTGCCATTGCACCTATATCTGCACCGATCGCTACTTCATAAACATCCTGAAAGCCTAATTTTATTAAAGCGGCTTTTATCCGCTCCGGTGTCGCATATTCCCCAAACTGTCCCACGAAGGCGGGTGCAATCTCTGCAATGATCTCTCTGCCGGATTTCATGGCACGGATCAACTGGAACAACTGAGATTTATCTGCGATCGCACCAAACGGACAGCTTACCATACACATGCCACAGGAAACGCATTTCTCTTCGTTGATCTTTGCCCTTCCGTGTTCATCGCTCTCAATAGCGCCTACTCCGCAGGCATCCGCGCATGGACGCCGCTTATTTGCAATGGCATCATAAGGACAATTCGCCTTGCATTTTCCACATTTAATACATTTATTCTGATCAATATAAGATTTTCCATTTACAAAGGATATGGCATTCATAGGGCAGACTTCCATGCAGGGATGTGCAACACAGCCCTTACACTGATTGCTGACCTCATAGATATTGTTTTCACAGGCATTACAGGCAGACGGAATTACCTGCATCAGCGGCGGCTCATAATACTTTTCATCGATTGCACTTTCTTCAATACCCTGGGTAACATGAACCGGCCTGTCTTCCGGGCGCAGAGACATTCCCATGGCCAGACGGACCCGTTCACTGGTGATTGCCCGCTCCCGATAGATATTATCACAATACTGCGGTGTATCACCTGGCGTGATCGTATAAGGAATTGCCTCTATATCATCATTAATGGAGTCTGAGTTATAGGCAACCCTTGCAATTTCAACAAATACCTGTTTGCGTAATCTTCTAACGTTTGTTTCCAGTCCTCGCATGAAATACCTCCATTTTTTACTTTACTGCTATCCGACATCTGGACTCCTCCCAACTTCGTTGGGCCCTTCCTCATGTCATATCCCACCTGCGTTGGGCCTCTCTTCAAGGCATAGTATATCATAATCCTGCCCTGCTTTCCACTTAAATAAATCTCTGCCTGACAGGATCTGTTGATTTTATAACTTTTCATTTGCATATTTGATGAAAACATATTATACTATTTAGTATTGACAAACAGTGGATCTGGTTTTGAGTTTTAAAAATGGATCCTGTAAAGGAGATACTGCTATGGCATACGTCAGTTCCATGACTTATACGAACGAAGCACAATTTTTAGAAGCAGTTCAGCAGGCAAGGTCTGCACAAATTGTCCGGGAAAATGCCCGGGCCGCTGCTCTTGCAAAAAAGGCGGCTTCTTTTCAGAATATATTTCAAAACAGCATGAATCAATATAAAGCTTCAGGACCCGTGCAGTCCCCGGTAACCAGCGAAGCACTGGACGGTTTTTTCCAGAAGGCGGCTGAGACCTATGGCATCTCCATTGATCTCTTACGGGCAGTTGCCAAACAGGAATCCGGCTTCCAGACAGATGTGGTATCCTCTGCAGGAGCCATCGGAGTTATGCAGTTGATGCCATCTACCGCTTCCTATCTTGGCGTTTCTGATCCTTATAATGCCGAAGAGAATATTATGGGCGGTGCCAGGCTCCTTTCAGAATTGCTGAACCGTTACAACGGAGATATCTCCCTCACCCTGGCAGCTTATAATGCAGGCTCCGGTGCAGTTGATAAATACGGAACGATTCCCCCATATGAAGAAACCCAGAATTTTGTTTCAAAGATAAAAGCCAGTCTCGGGATGTAATACAATACATCCTAAGAGACTGGCTTTTCATACTTCTTAATGATGATAATTCTGCATACGCATCGCATACGTATCGGTAAGCTGTCTGTACTTTCGATAATCCTTCTCCTTTAATTCACCGGACTCCTTATATTCTTCTAAGGCTCCTTGCAATTCCTTCAAGGCATCATGAGCCAGATCCTTATAATTATTCTCCAGATTAATCTTCAATTCATTTAGCTTATTATCCAAATCCAGCTTAATCTTTCGCCTGATCATAACTTCCTCCCCTGTGCTGTTTACTTATCGCTTATTCCGTTCATACTTTGCCAGTGTATGAAGGGCATACTGTACACTGGCGTACTGCTCCTCTAATGTTCCCGTTCCGGTTGAGATATCCAGCGATGCCGCTACATCTGTCAGCATGATTTCATTGATACTTTCCCGCATTTCCAGGAAAATCTTTAATTTTTTGGTATAGGAATCTGCATCCAGAAACTGAATCAGCAACGGAGAAACATCTCCCGCCTTTTCCGACACTGATTCCGGTCTTTTGGTTAGCGGCACATCATTCTGCAGTGCGGTAACCAGTTGAAAGCGGAATTCCTGTCCTGCCTCCGGGTATTTTTCTTTATCGACCTCCGCTAAAAACATGTCCAGCGGACGAATGTACACCTGATAATCTCCATATAAGGCCTGATATACTACCATCTCCTCCTCTGTCTCGGAATGAAGACCGATCGTAATGATCTGATAGAGATTTCCTTTAAAATGCCGGTATTTCTGTCCCGGAAGGGGACGTGCTGTCTGACTCATTGATACACTTCCTATTCATTTAATAATTTTATGCAAGACTGCTTTTTGCCTTCAGGACTCCTTACGGGCTATATCTACGCTTTGGCTCTATCCGACATCAGGACTCCTCCCAGCTGCGCTGGGTCCCTCCTCATGTCAAATCCCAGCTTACGTTGGGCCCCTCCTCAAGGCATATACTCATATAGTCTGCTGCAATCATCCTTTTGACTGCAAGCAGCCAACGGATGCTTTTGCAGACTGCGTTCGTGCTTTTTAAGCATAAGCACTCACTTCGAAACCTTCGGTTTCTCAGTGTTCGTTACACTCACATAGTCTGCTGCAATCATCCTCTTGACTGCAAGCAGCCAACGGATGCTTTTGCAGACTGCGTTCGTGCTTATGCCTATCATAATACCAGATTTTACATCCTGCAATAGGTATTTTGTCCAAAAATTTGACAAAAATCCGTTTACATTGCAAAAATTTCCATGGCATATTATAATGGGAACAGGAAGAAAATTTTGTAATGCTATATGATCAGGGGGTATTCTTATGAAACTTACGTTTATCGGGGCGGATCACGAGGTTACAGGCAGCTGTCATTTTCTGGAGATTGCCGGCAGGAAGCTGGCGGTGGACTGTGGTATGGAGCAGGGAGCAGATATCTACGAGAATGAAGAGTTTCCCTACCCGGCTGCTGACCTGGATTACATTCTGCTGACCCATGCCCATATTGACCATAGCGGTTATCTGCCGCTTCTGTATTCGCAGGGGTTCCGCGGAACCATCTTTGCTACCAAGGCAACGACTGACCTCTGTCAGATCATGCTGCGTGACAGCGCACATATTCAGGAGATGGAGGCAGAATGGAAGAACCGGAAAGCCCGGCGTTCCGGCCAGCCGGAGGTTCCTCCCCTCTATACGCTTCAGGATGCAGAAGGCGTCGTACAGCACTTCCATTCCCTGGATTATGATGCTCTCGTTACCATCTGTGACGGTATTCAGGTTCGTTTTTCTGACGTTGGACATTTACTCGGTTCTGCCAGCATTGAAATCTGGGCAACGGAGGATGAGAAGACGGTAAAGCTTGCATTTTCCGGTGATATCGGCAATATTAATCAGCCTTTGATCCGGGATCCGCAGTATCTGTCGGAAGCGGATTACGTTATCATGGAATCTACCTACGGAGACCGCAGCCACGATTCTACGCCGGATTATGTAGCAGAACTGGCACGCATTATCCGAAACACGTTTCAGAAGAACGGGAATGTAGTGATTCCTTCCTTTGCAGTAGGCAGAACTCAGGAGTTGCTTTACTTTATCCGGGAGATCAAAATGAAGAACCTTCTGCCGGAATACCCGGACTTTGATGTATATGTAGACAGTCCGCTTGCCGTGGAAGCAACCAATGTATTTAACCGGAATGTGGAAAGCTGCTTTGATGAAGAGGCCATGGAATTAGTCCGTCAGGGAATCAATCCGATCGCATTTCCGGGCTTAAAAACTTCGGTTACCAGTGAGGAATCCAAAGCAATCAACTTTGACAGCCGGCCAAAGGTAATCCTCTCCGCCTCCGGCATGTGTGAAGCAGGCCGGATCCGTCACCACCTGAAGCACAACCTGTGGAGACCGGAATGTACCATCCTCTTTGTCGGCTATCAGGCCAACGGAACCCTGGGACGTGCGCTCTTAGAGGGTGTTCCTGTCGTTACGCTGTTCGGCGAGACCATTGAAGTCAAAGCAAATATCGAAAAGCTGGCTGGAATCAGCGGTCATGCAGATAAGGAACACCTGATCCAGTGGCTGCAGGCGATCACGCCAAAGCCAAAGGAAGTATTCGTTGTACACGGAGAAGATACCGTCTGTGATACCTTTGTTACCTGTCTGCGGGAAGAATACGGCTACTGCGCTTCTGCTCCGTACACCGGTGCCGCCTATGATCTGTTAGAAGGCACATGGCTTGCAGAAGGAAACCGGGTACATAAAAAGACAACCTCCTCTGCAAAATCTGGCAGGGCAACAACGATTTATCTTAAGCTGCTTGCTGCAGGCCAGCGTCTGCTTGCTGTTATCCGGCATAATGAAGGCGGCAGCAATAAGGATCTGATCAAATTCACCGATCAGATCAATTCGCTCTGTAATAAGTGGGAACGCTAATTCATTTCTCCGGAAGCAGTGACCCTTCCCCGGATCCTGCATACCATATTACTAATCCTGTTGGTAAATGGTGCAGACAAAATGACAGTCCTGAATCCGGATACGATTTTAAAACCAAACCATGCCATTCGAGCAGAATATGCCCACCATCGTCATATATTTGGCGATGGCGTGGGTGTTGCAGTTCTGGATACCGGCATTCAGCCCCGGACCGACTTTCTTTCTCTGCCAAATTATGCATCTCCCATAAACCGGATCCAGTACTTTTATGATTTTGTCAATCAGAGAACGGATCCCTATGATGATTCCGGCCACGGTACACATATCTGTGGCAAGATCGCTTCTGCTGCACGGATCACCCGAGATGAATACCTGGGCATTGCTCCCGGCTGTAACCTGATCGTCCTGAAAACCCTGGATCAGAACGGAAATGCTCCGATCAGTACCTTTTTGCATGCTCTGCGGTGGCTGCATCGAAATCACCGTTCCTATAATATACGCATTGTCAATATTTCCATCGGAACCAACTTAGAATCCAACCATTTAGATACCAATCTTCTAGTACAGGAGGTAGAAAACCTCTGGCGAGACGGATTGATCGTCATCGCCTCCGCCGGAAATAACGGCCCTATGCCCGGCTCTATCAGTTCGCCGGGCAATAGCTGCCTTGTTATTACCGTAGGCGCCTCGGATGACGATCTGCCCGGCCTGGGGAGAGGCTCCCGTCGTCTGTATTCCGGCAGAGGGCCTGCGGATTGCAGTTCCGTGAAACCGGAGATCGTAGCACCCGGCAGTCAGATCATCAGTTGCAGTAACCATACATCCGGATATGCAGTCAAAACCGGTACCTCCATGTCTACTGCCCTGGTAAGCGGTGCCATTGCACTGCTGTTGGGAGAGGAACCGTATCTGACCAACCATGACGTAAAAAACCGCCTGCACGACTGTGCAAGGCGGTTAGATTTACCTCATTTTCAACAGGGCTGGGGGCTGTTAGACATTCCCCGCCTTCTGAATCATTCGTTATAATATGCTGCAGTTATTCTCCTCTGTTATAATTGATCAGACAGCCCTTCAGGATAATATCACGTTCATTATCCGTTAACTGGCCTAAGGTAAGAGAAAACTCCTTCATATCCTTATTCACAACGTAGGCTTTGATATCATCCGTCCGGTTTTTTACTGCATCCGCGATACCCGGAATAAAGATATAATCTCCATTTTCAAATGGCAGTGCCTCCTGAATAACGAACGGAAGCATTCCCCAGTTGATCAGGTTGGAACGATAACGCTTGGTCGCATATTCATTGGCAATATTTGCCCAGCCGCCTAATACCTTCTGACAGGAGGCAGCCTGCTCTCTGGCAGAACCGTCACCCGGTTTTACTGCAAATATCGTACTTCCCACACCAACATTGGCTCTGGATATCGAATACTTCTCTTTAATCTTGTCCATAATCGGCTTCAGTTCCGGAACAGCCGCACTCGGACAACTGTCTGCCTCGATTGCCTTTTGCGCCTTTTGGATCTCCTTTGCTCTTGGTACATAATCCGGATCCTTTCTGGAAAGGGTAAATTCTGCCAGCCCTAATGGATTGGAACGATAGGAAGAGGTTTCGCCGGACGGAATCAATTCGTCTGTCGTCGTTACCGGATCATGGATCTCGGAAACCACCTTTAATACCAGATTCTCCGGTAATGGTGACATCGCCGGCCAGTCCTTGATATTCGGACCGAATTTGATCTCAACAGATGGATCAGCCTTTCCCACACCGTTATATACCCGATTGTCATAGATGCTCTTGTCAAAGAAATACTTTCTCCTGGTAAAATCAACATCCACATCCGTTGCCGGTGTTAAATATCCCTTATTTGCTGCAGTCGCTGCAATGGAACGGGCATCCATCAGGGCAACGGAAGAAATCTGTCCATTCTGAATCTTGGATCCCTCCCGGTTCGGGAAATTCCTGGTGGAATGCCGGATACTAAACGCATTATTGGCCGGAGTATCTCCTGCTCCAAAGCACGGGCCGCAGAAGGCGGTCTTTACAATAGAACCGGTCGCAATTAAATCTGCGAGTACCCCGTTCTTCGCTAATTCCATATAAATCGGCGTACTTGCCGGATAGACACTTAAGGTAAATTCGTCCGCACCGATACTGGTTCCCCTTAAGATGTCTGCAGCCTCACAGATATTCTCAAAACCGCCGCCGGCACAGCCTGCAATGATTCCCTGCTCTACATAAAGTTTTCCATTCCGAACCTTATCCTTCAGGGTAAAATCTACCTTGCCATCTAAGCTCACTCTGGCGCGCTTCTCACAATCCTCCAGGATATCCATCAGATTCGCATTTAATTCTTCAATGGTATAGGCATTGCTTGGATGGAATGGCATGGCGATCATCGGTTTCACAGACGATAAGTCCAGATAAACCACACCGTCATAATATGCCACCGTTCCCGGCTTCAATTCTGCATATGCATCTTTTCTGCCATGAATCTCATAGAATTCCTGAATCGTATCATCTGTCTGCCAGATGGAAGACAAACAGGTGGTTTCCGTGGTCATGACATCAATGCCGATCCGATAATCCGCACTTAAATTCGCTACACCCGGGCCTACGAATTCCATAACCTTATTCTTCACATAACCGCACTCAAAGGTAGCCTGGATGATCGCAAGTGCTACATCCTGCGGTCCTACCCCCTTCTGTGGTTTACCGTCCAGATAGACTGCCACAACCTCCGGCATGTCCACATCATAGGTCTTGGACAGAAGCTGTTTTACCAGTTCACCGCCACCCTCACCGATCGCCATGGTGCCAAGGGCGCCATAACGGGTGTGGCTGTCCGAACCCAGGATCATCTTTCCACCCTCCGCAAGCATCTCCCTTGCAAACTGATGGATCACCGCCTGATGTGGCGGAACATACATACCACCGTATTTTTTGGCACAGGATAAGCCAAACATATGGTCATCCTCATTGATCGTACCGCCTACTGCACATAAGGAATTATGACAGTTCGTCAATACATACGGAATCGGAAATTCCTGTAATCCGGATGCTCTTGCTGTCTGAATAATACCGACAAAGGTAATGTCATGAGAGGTCAGCTTATCGAATTTAATCTGAAGCTTTCTCTCATTATCGGAGGTATTATGTGCCTGAAGAATCCGATAGGCAATCGTATTCTTCTTGGCTGTCTCCTTTGAGACCACATCCGCACCCAGTCTTGCACTTAAGAGTGCTTCACGGTCTCCTCCGTCCTGAACCAGCTCTCTGCCATCTATGAGCCAGGCACCTCCGTTATATAATGTAACCATTCTTATTTCCTCCTGCTTTCCTGACTTGCATGTAATAACAAATCATTCTCTTTTCTAATCTAATATATCACCGAATTTCAACACCATGACCAGAATGATCAACAGGATTGACCCTACCAGTGAAACAATATTCATGACCAGTCCGGCAGTTGCCATTCCCTTCTTTTCCATGGACTTTCTTCCCTGCACAGAATTCTGAATACCTGCAATTTCCAATATGATAAACAGATACCCGGGTGAGAATACCCAGTCTGTAAGAAACGGAATACAACAGAAGATCAGATTTAACACAAGAGAAACAATACCCATGATCATACCTGATTTTGCCTTCTTTGCATATACTTCCTCTGCATATACATCCATACCGGATCCGCCCGCAGCAGGGCCGGTGGAATTTGCTGTATAGGTGTTAGCTCCCATGCCGGTATCCTGCGGATAATAAGTACCGGACATATTGGTCGTACCATTCCCGGCCGCATCATATGTACCAGGATTCGGATATGTACCCGCTTGTTCTGTTTGATTTACACCTGTCCGTGTTGTATCGAACGAATACGGATTCTCTCCTGGATTCGAAGCAGTTCCGGGATTCGGCGTTGTCAGCCGCTCGGTATTTCCCATATTATTATTTGATGAATTATTATTGTTATCCAATGTAACTTCCCTCCTAATATATCAGTTTTCCTTACTTTCCTGTGCATATCTGTTTTATCTTATCATATTTATGAACAAAATAAAATACCAAACATTCCCCCTGTCCATTATGGGCAGAGTAACAAAATGCCCCTAAAGCAGAATTTATTTGTTTCTGTCTGCTTTAGAGGCAGCTTGTTATTATAATGCTATTTCTTTGTAATATATCCTTTAGCCTTTAACAGTTCTGCACAAAGCACAGCGCCACCTGCCGCACCGCGAACTGTATTATGAGACAATCCGACGAACTTGTAATCAAAGATGGAATCCTCCCGTAATCGTCCGACTGAGATTCCCATTCCGTTCTCATAATCCACATCCAGGGTTACCTGCGGACGGTTATCCTCCTCACAATACTGAATAAACTGCTTCGGCGCACTTGGCAGTCCCAGTTCCTGCGGTTCACCGCTGAACTTCACCATACGGTCGATCAGTTCTTCCTTTGCTGGTTTCTTCTTAAAATTCACAAATACAGCCGCTGTATGTCCGTTTAATACCGGTACCCGGATACACTGACTGGTAATCTTCGGCCCGTTGGTACATGCCTCAATCTTACCGTCTACAATATTCCCCCACAGACGTAATGGCTCCTGCTCAGACTTCTCTTCCTCACCACCGATAAACGGAATTACATTTCCTACCATCTCCGGCCAGTCCTTAAAGGTCTTTCCTGCACCGGAAATTGCCTGATACGTCGTTACTACCACTTCCTGCGGCTCAAACTCCTTCCATGCAGTCAATACCGGTGCATAGCTCTGAATCGAACAGTTCGGCTTTACTGCAATAAACCCTCTGGCAGTACCCAGACGCTTCTTCTGATATTCAATGACCTCTGCATGCTGTGGATTGATCTCCGGCACCATCATCGGTACATCCGGTGTCCAGCGATGCGCACTGTTATTCGAAACAACCGGGGTTTCCGTCTTTGCATATGCCTCTTCGATCGCCTTGATCTCATCCTTGGACATATCCACTGCACTGAATACGAAATCAACCGTAGAAGCAACTGTCTCTACTTCATTCACATTATGAACGATCAGCTTCTTAACAGCCTCCGGCATCGGAGTATCCATCTTCCAGCGGTCACCGACAGCCTCTTCATAGGTCTTTCCCGCACTCCGGGGACTGGCTGCAATGGTAACCACCTCAAACCATGGATGATTTTCTAACAATGCGATAAACCGCTGTCCTACCATACCGGTACCGCCAAGGATACCGACGCGTAACTTTTCACTCATTTTCTATCTCCTCATTTCACTATGTTCTCATCCAAAGTAAAGCCTACTTAATGATCCGTACTCTTACCACTCCGTCAATGGCCTCAAGCTGTGCAACCAGCTCAGCAGAAACCGCCTCTGACACATCCAGCATGGAGTATGCCCAGTCACCCTTTGACTTACTGATCATATCTGAGATGTTGATTCCCTTTGCCGAGAATACACCGGTAAACCGGGTCAGCATATCCGGAATGTTCTTATGATTGATCGCAACTCTGGCTGTATTCGAACAGACACCCATGTCACAGGACGGATAATTCACAGAATTCTTGATATTACCATTCTCAATATAGTTAACAAGCTGCTTAACCGCCATAATCGCACAGTTATCCTCGGATTCTTCCGTGGAAGCACCCAGATGCGGCAGCGTGATCACCCCGTCCACACCTGCAATGGTGGTATTCGGGAAGTCTGTTACATAACGGCTGACCTTACCGGAAGCCAGTGCAGCCTTCATATCCTCTTCATTTACCAGAATGTCTCTTGCAAAGTTTAAGATCTTAACGCCATCCTTCATCATATCGAAAGCGGCTGCATTGATCATGCCCCTGGTGCTGTCCAGGGCAGGCACATGAATGGTGATATAATCACAATCCTTATAGATATCCTCTACATTGGAAATATGCTTTACATGACGGGACAGGTTCCAGGCAGCATCAACCGAAACATATGGATCATAACCATATACCTCCATACCCAGATTGACTGCTACATTGGCAACCTTGGCGCCGATGGCACCAAGACCGATGACACCAAGCTTCTTTCCCTCGATCTCACAACCGGCAAACCTGGACTTATTCTTCTCCACTGCCTTGGCAATATCCGGATCGGCACTGTTTTCCTTTACCCAGTTATAGCCGCCGATCAGATCTCTGGATGCCAGCAGCAGACCGGCAATGACGATCTCCTTGACACCGTTCGCATTGGCACCCGGTGTATTAAATACTACGATTCCCTGTTCGGCACACTGATCCAGCGGAATATTGTTCACGCCGGCACCGGCTCTGGCGATTGCCTTCAGACCGTCCGGTAATTCCAGATCATGCATGGCAGCGCTGCGGACTAATACCACATCTGCATCTGCCAGTTCCTCTACCACCTGATATCCCTCTGGTAACAAATCCATACCGCAGGCAGCGATCGGATTCAAGCACTTTACATTTGACATTTCAATTCTCCTTTATGATTCCTCTAAATTATGCGTTCTCTTCCTCGAATTTCTTCATGAACTCGACTAATTTCTCGACACCCTCGATCGGCATTGCATTATAAATACTTGCACGCATACCACCTACGCTCCGGTGTCCCTTCAGGTTCACAAAGCCGGCAGCAGTTGCCTCCTTGACAAACTTTGCGTCCAGTTCTTCATTACCGGTCACAAATGGAACATTCATTAACGAACGATCCTTCTTCTCAACGGTTCCCTTGAACAGCTTGCTGCTGTCTAAGAAATCATATAAGATAGCCGCCTTTTTCTCATTATGGATCTTCATGGCCTCCAGACCGCCCATTTCCTTTACCCACTTGAATACCTTACCGCAGATATAGATTCCATAGCAAGGCGGTGTATTGTACAGAGAATCTGCATCTGCCTGGGTCTTATACTTGAGCATGGTCGGTGTTCCTTCCATAACGTCATCCCGGATCAGATCCTCCCGGATGATCACGACTACGACACCTGCCGGGCCCACATTCTTCTGCACACCGAAATAGATCATGCCATAATCCGATACATTCACCGGCTGTGACAGAATATCCGAAGACATATCTGCAACCAGCAGCTTTCCCTTGGTGTTTGGAAGTGTCTTGTAAGCAGTTCCATAAATCGTATTGTTATGGCAGATATATACATAATCAGCATCCTCCGATATCGGCAGATCGGAACAATCCGGTATGTAGGAGAAGGTCTTGTCTGCGGAAGAAGCAACTGCATTGGCAGTTCCGTATTTCTTTGCTTCCTCATATGCTTTCTTTGCCCACTGTCCGGTAATGATGTAATCTGCTACGCCATTCTTCATCAGGTTCATCGGGATTGCAGCAAACTGCTGGGATGCACCGCCCTGTAAGAACAGAACCTTATAATTATCCGGTATCTGTAACAGATCCCGCAGATCCTGTTCCGCAGTCTGAATGATCTCCTCAAAGGCTTTGGAACGATGACTCATTTCCATTACACTCATTCCGGTACCATTATAGTCTAACATCTCTTCTGCTGCCGCCTTTAGCACGACCTCCGGTAATACGGATGGTCCTGCTGAAAAATTGTACACTCTTGCCATTTTATATTTTCCTCCTTGCATTATGCACTTATTACAATCTCTTATTTCTCCAGATCTTCTGCAGAGAAACAGGTTTCAATCGGTTTACCCGGTGCAACCATCGGCCATACCTTATCATCCTCATTGATGATACAGTCGATAACGACCGGTCTTCCCGCCTGCTGTGCTTTCCGGAATGCTGTTTCAAACTCCTCAATCGTCGTTGCCCGGTATGCTTCTGCTCCCATTGCCTCTGAAAGCTTCACAAAGTCTACCGAATCATTTAATATCGTATTCGAATACCGTTTGTCGTAGAACAGGGTCTGCCACTGACGTACCATACCAAGTACATGATTGTTGATCACCACCTGAATGATCGGTATATTATATCTGGCAGCGGTTGCGATCTCATTCATATTCATACGGAAACAACCGTCACCGGCAATATTGACTACTGTTTCATCCGGTCTTGCAAGCTTGGCACCCAAAGATGCGCCCAGACCATAGCCCATAGTACCCAGACCGCCAGAAGTCAGGAGCTGGTGTGGTTTCTTATACTGATAAAACTGTGCCGCCCACATCTGATGCTGTCCAACCTCGGTTACTACCGTAGCATCTCCGTTGGTTAACTCATATATTTTTTCGATTACCTGTGGTCCGGTCAGTATACCCTTATCATAGGTCATTGGATACTTCGACTTTAAGCTTTGAATCTCTGCCATCCATTCCGGCTTTTTTGATTCCTCCACCCGGTCAAGCAGATCCTTCAGGATCACTCTGGCATCCCCGATAATATATTCATCTACTTCCACATTCTTGTTGATTTCTGCCTGATCCACATCAATATGAATGATTTTAGCCTCATGAGCAAACTGGCTGGCGTTTCCAACTACCCGGTCTGAGAATCTGGCGCCCGCCACGATCAGCAGATCCGCCTCTGCCAGTCCGAAGTTAGATGCCTTCGTACCATGCATACCGATCATACCGGTATAACGTTCTGCGGTTCCCTCAATCGCGCCCTTGCCCATTAAGGTATCGCAGACAGCCGCATCAATCTTTTCTGCCAGTGCCCTTAATTCCTGTTCTGCATCGGCAATGACAACACCGCCTCCGGCAAGGATAAATGGACGCTTTGCCTTGTTAATAAGCTTGACAACCCGCTCTACCGTCTCTTCCTCAATCGTCTTCGTGATCCGCGGGATCTCCGGCGGAGTCATTGGCTCAAAATCAGCTACGTTAGCAGTAACATCCTTTGTAATATCTACTAATACAGGACCCGGTCTCCCGGTCTTTGCAATGATAAATGCCCGGCGGATGGTATCTGCCAGTTCATGCACATTCTTGACAATAAAACTGTGCTTGGTGATCGGCATTACCACACCGGCAATATCCACCTCCTGAAAGCTGTCCTTGCCTAATAAGGTAACACCCACATTGGCGGTGATCGCCACCACTGGAACAGAATCCATATAAGCGGTCGCGATACCGGTTACCAGATTCGTTGCACCCGGCCCGCTGGTTGCCATGCAGACACCAACCTTTCCGGTCGCTCTGGCATACCCGTCTGCTGCATGGGCAGCGCCCTGCTCATGAGAGGTTAAAATATGCTTGATCTCTCCCTGATGCTTATATAATTCATCATAAATATTCAGGATACAGCCGCCCGGATATCCAAATACGGTATCAACGCCCTGTTCCTTCAGACATTCGATTACAATTTCAGAACCTGTTAATTGTTTCATATGCTTCCTCTCCTTATTTATTTCCTGGTATCTCGAGAATAGCACCCCGATTGCCGGAGGTAACCATCGCTGCATATCGCGCAAGATAACCAGTTGTCACCTTCGGCTCTCTTGGCTTCCAGTTTTCTTTTCTCTTCTTCATTTCCTCATCGGATATTCTCAGATTCAGAGACAACTGATCAATATCTATATCTATGATATCGCCTTCTTCTACCATTGCGATCGGCCCGCCTACAGCAGCTTCCGGCGACACATGTCCGATCGAAGCACCACGGCTGGCACCGGAGAAGCGTCCGTCCGTGATCAACGCTACGGAGGAACCAAGTCCCATACCTGCAATGGCAGAGGTCGGATTCAGCATCTCCCGCATACCCGGGCCGCCCTTCGGTCCCTCATACCGGATGACCACAACATCACCCTCTACGATCTTACCTCCCTTGATCGCTTCGATCGCATCCTCTTCACACTCAAAGACTCTTGCCGGCCCGGAATGCTTCATCATCTCCGGAACCACTGCCGAACGCTTGACAACGCTTCCGTCCGGTGCCAGATTCCCCTTTAATACAGCCAGACCGCCGGTTTTACTGTATGGATGTTCCACCGGGCGGATGACCTCCGGATTCCGGTTCACGCAATTCGCAATATTTTCGCCTACTGTCTTACCCGTTACTGTCATACAATCCGTATGTAATAAGCCCAGCTTATTCACTTCATTCATGACTGCATAGACACCGCCTGCTTCATTCAGATCCTCCATATAGGTAGGGCCGGCAGGTGCCAGATGACAGAGATTCGGGGTCTTTGCACTGATCTCATTCGCAAATGCTATATCGAAATCAAATCCGATCTCATGTGCAATAGCCGGCAGATGCAGCATACTGTTGGTGGAACAGCCAAGTGCCATATCAATGGTCAATGCATTCAGGATCGCATCCTTTGTCATAATATCTCTTGGCCGGATATTCTTCCGGTACATCTCCATGACCGCCATGCCTGCATGCTTTGCCAGCTTTAACCGTTCTGAATAAACTGCCGGGATCGTTCCGTTCCCCGGAAGTCCCATACCAAGAACCTCTGTTAAGCAGTTCATGGAATTGGCAGTATACATACCGGAGCAGGAACCACAGGTCGGACACACCTTATTCTCGAATTCTTCTACATCCGCTTCTGTCATGGTACCGGCAGCATAGGAACCGACTGCCTCGAACATAGAGGAAAGACTCCGCTTCTGCCCGTGTACATGACCGGCCAGCATCGGGCCGCCGCTGACAAATACCGTCGGTACATTCAGTCTGGCCGCCGCCATTAACAGACCCGGTACATTCTTATCACAGTTCGGGATCATGACCAGGGCATCAAACTGATGCGCAGTTGCCATACATTCCGTGGAATCTGCGATCAGATCTCTGGTCACCAGGGAATATTTCATCCCTACATGACCCATGGCAATTCCATCACAGACTGCAATAGCCGGAAACATGATCGGAGTTCCCCCCGCCATGGCGACCCCCATCTTTACCGCCTGGACGATCTTATCAATATTCATATGGCCCGGAACGATTTCGTTATAGGAGCTGACGATACCAACCAATGGTCGTTCTAATTCTTCCTTTGTCATACCCAATGCATTGAACAGGGAACGATGCGGTGCCTGCTGCATTCCGGTTTTTACTGCATCACTTTTCATGTTGCAAAACCCCTTCCATTTATTTTTCCATTCTTATTACATACAATTAGATTCAGGATATCCGTTTCTTCTCCTGCTTATGATAATCGCTGACAGATCAGGTCGCCCATTTCAGAACAGCTTACCAGTGTCATGCCCTCGTCCATAATATCACAGGTACGATAGTTTTCCTGTAATACCTGCTTTATGGCTGCTTCAATGCTGTCCGCTTCTTTATCCATGTCAAAGGAGAAACGGAGCATCATAGCTGCGGACAGGATGGTTGCGATCGGATTCGCCTTATTCTGGCCTGCGATATCCGGTGCCGAGCCGCCGCTTGGCTCATACATTCCGAACCTGGTTTCATTCAGACTGGCAGATGCCAGCATTCCAATGGAACCGGTTACCATTGAGGCCTCATCGGAAAGAATATCACCAAACATATTCTCGGTCAGGATCACATCAAACTGTGCCGGATCCTTTACTAACTGCATTGCACAGTTATCCACCAGCATATGCTCCAATGTCACCTCCGGATAGTCCTTTGCGACTTCTTCAACGACCTTGCGCCACAGACGGGAGGAATCTAACACATTCGCCTTATCCACACTGGTTACCTTCTTCCGGCGTTTCATCGCAATGTCAAATCCGCGGATGGCAATCCGCCGGATCTCGTTCTCGTCATAGGTAAGCTGGTCATACGCCTTTAACACACCATTTTCTTCTACGGTCTTTCGTTCGCCGAAGTATAACCCCCCGGTCAGTTCCCGCATGATCATCATATCAAAGCCTTTGTCCGAGATTTCCTCTTTTAACGGACAGGCCCCTTTCAATTCCGGATATAAAACAGCCGGTCTTAAGTTGGCAAACAGATTCAGTTCCTTGCGGATCCTTAACAGTCCCGCCTCCGGCCTTAATTCCGGCGGAAGCTGATACCATGGAGAAGTTGTGGTATTCCCGCCAATGGATCCAAGCAATACCGCATCCGCCGCCTTCGCCGCTGCAATCGCTTCCTCTGTCAACGGAACTCCATGGGCATCTATGGAACAGCCGCCCATTAAAAGCTGCTCATAATGAAATGTATGTCCATATTTATCGCCAATGGTATCCAATACCCGCATCGCCTGGGTGACGACCTCCGGCCCGATCCCATCGCCCTTGATCACTGCTATATTTACATTCATACTGCTACTTCCTTTCCATCTGAATAAAAGGCATAAAAACTTTATCCTATATCATAAAACATTTATGTCGATTTTTCAATGTCAAATTTTGTGACTTCAAAAGAGCTTTTACAGGTTTCGCCCTTCCCTGAAAAGCTCTTTTCTCGCATGACTGCTTATTTATGATTAATATAATTTACCAGTCCCTCTGCCTTGATGATCTCCTGCATAAAGGGCGGGAATGCCTGACCCTTGTATTCCGTCCCCTTTGTCCGGTTATAGATCATACCGCTGTCAAAGTCAATCTCTACCTCATCCCCTGCTTCGATCTCTTCTGCCGCCTCCTTACATTCTATGATCGGCAGTCCGATATTAATGGCATTCCGATAAAAGATCCTGGCAAAGGTCTCTGCGATCACACAACTGATTCCGGATGCTTTAATAGCGATGGGAGCATGCTCTCTGGATGAACCGCAGCCAAAGTTCTTATTTGCCACCATGATATCCCCCGGTTTTACCCGCTTTACAAAATCCGGGTCAATATCCTCCATGCAATTCTTTGCCAGTTCTGCCGGGTCGGAAGAATTCAGATACCGTGCCGGAATGATCACATCCGTATCTACATTGTCTCCATATTTATGAACCGTTCCATGTGCTTTCATGTGTTGTCCTCCTTATCAAATCAATTTCTGATTTTACATCCTTATTTCATTATCTTAATTCAGGCTTTCTGTCTGTCAGTGTATTACGAAATCTATTCCAATTCACAGGGACAGGAAATCTTTCCGGTAATAGCGGATGCAGCAGCTACAGCCGGGGAAGCCAGATAGATCTCAGAATCCACATGCCCCATCCGTCCTACAAAGTTCCGGTTGGTGGTCGCTACTGCCCGTTCGCCTGCTGCCAGAATTCCCATATGACCGCCAAGGCAAGGGCCACAGGTCGGCGTACTGACAATGGCGCCTGCTTCTATAAATATTTTCAGCAATCCTTCCTCCATTGCCTGCAGATAAATGGTCTGGGTCGCCGGTATAATAATTGCCCGCAGGCCTCTGGCAATTTTTCTTCCCTTCATGATCTCCGCCGCGATCCGCAAATCCGTAATATGTCCGTTGGTACAGGAGCCGATCACCACCTGATCGATCTTAATCTCACCGACCTGATCAATCGTCTTCGTATTCTCCGGCAGATGCGGGAATGCTACGGTCGGCTTTAATGCAGACAGATCAATAGTATAGGTCTCATCGTATACTGCATCTGCATCTGCCTCATATATGGTATATTCCCTGGTCGAATGCTCCTTCATATATGCAGTGGTCACATCATCCACCGGGAAGATCCCGTTCTTACCGCCGGCTTCGATTGCCATGTTCGCCATGGTAAACCGGTCATCCATAGACAGATACTGGATACCGTCACCCACAAATTCCATTGATTTATATAAGGCGCCATCTACACCGATCATACCGATGATATGTAGAATGATGTCCTTGCCGCTGATCCACTTTGCCGGCTTTCCGGTCAGTACAAACCGGATGGCAGAAGGAACCTTGAACCAGGCCTTTCCCGTTGCCATGCCTGCTGCCATATCCGTACTGCCTACCCCGGTGGAAAATGCGCCTAATGCGCCATAGGTACAGGTATGGGAATCTGCACCGATCACTGCATTTCCGGCAACGACCAGACCCTTTTCCGGAAGAAGGGCATGCTCAATCCCCATTTCTCCCACATCAAAGAAGTTGGTAATATCGTGTGCATTGGCATATTCTCTTACGCATTTACAATGCTCCGCGCTCTTGATATCCTTGTTCGGTGTGAAGTGATCAAGCACCATTGCGATCTTATCCTTGTCAAATACCTCCTGCTGGTTGAACTTCTCCATCTCATGGATGGCAACCGGAGTGGTTACGTCATTTCCCAATACCATATCCAGATCTGCTTCGATTAATTGTCCTGCTTCTACTGATTCTAACCCGGCGTGTGCGGCAAGAATCTTCTGTGTCATTGTCATTCCCATGTTATTTCCTCCTTCAATTCTTCTTTTTACTGCCAATTTCATCCGACATTCGCAAAATCGTTACCCGTTCCTTCTGCTATGTCGTTTATTCTCTAACATCTGCTTTATGACCCTTGTAGCGTATCACAGAATTTGTTATAATTCAAATATATAATATTAATACTTATCATTACTTATAGTTATATCATATGAGGGATGCAATTATGGATCAGAATCTAAATTATTATAAGGTATTTTATACGGCTGCAAAATACAAAAATATTTCCAAAGCCGCCGATGCCCTGTATATCAGTCAGCCGGCGATCAGCAAGACCCTGTCAAAGCTGGAAGAAAATCTAAACTGTACCTTGTTCTATCGTACCTCCAGAGGGATCACCCTGACCGCAGAGGGTCAGCTTCTGTATGAACGGATCCAGGAGGCATTTCAGATTCTGGAATCCGGTGAAGAGGAACTGCACCGGATGAATGAACTGGAACTGGGGCAGATCCGGATCGGAGTCAGCACTACTCTGTGTAAATATATTCTGCTGCCCTATCTTCAGAACTTTATGCAGAAATATCCTGATATCAAGATTACTATTGAATGTCAGTCTACGATCCATACTATTGAGCTTTTGAAAAACGGCAGTATCGATATCGGACTGATCGGCTCCACCAGACATAGCAATGATATTGCCTTTCTGAAGCTCCGGCAGATTCAGGATACCTTTGTCGCCGCACCTTCCTATCTGCAGCATAGCTCTATCTTAAAATCAAAGCCGGAGGAACTGTTCGTCTCTGCCAATCTTATGCTGTTAAATGAAGAAAATATCAGCCGTCAGTATATAAATGATTATTTATATCAGAACCAGATAAAGACCAATCAGATTCTGGAGGTGGGTACCATGGATCTCCTGATCGAATTTGCCAAAATCGGTCTTGGAGCCGCCTGTGTCATCCGGGAATTCGTGGAAAAGGAACTGGAAAACGATTCTCTGGTGGAAATCGCCATGCCGGAGCCGGTTCCAAAACGGAGCGTGGGATTTGCCTATTCCAAATCCCACGCTCCTTCCAAAGCTACGATGCAGTTCTTAGACTATGCCCTTCCCGCGACATAACCGGCTTCCGGCGGAACCTGACTTCTGCGATCCCGCTTTATTTTAAAAGCCAGTCTAATACAAAAACCTGCCGGATCCCGTTGTGGGATACCGGCGGATCATTATCCATGGTTAATAAAAGACCGCAGGTTTTTCCTGCGGCCTGTTATGTTATCACATGGTCTGTATGGGAAAGTCTCCCTGTTCCGGCTCCTGCCCGATGGCAAGGTATTCGTCTAGTCTCGCTTCCTCCAGCGCGGCAACCATCTCTGCGAACGGAACAAGATCGCCGCCCACAGCGTATGCTTCGAGCGCATCAAAATATTCCAGCCGGTTTTCCTTGGCAATGGATACGGGAAGGAATCCTCCGGTCATAAGCTGGTAGTTCATAAGCATCCGGGAGGTACGACCATTGCCGTCCACGAAGGGATGGATCTTTACGAACTCAGCATGCGTCCATGCTGCCAACTCTATGATATTTAAATCTGTCCGGTACGGCAGGTCCGCAAAAAAGTTTTTGCCCTGCCGAAACATTTCATTCGGTGCAGGCGGCTTGAAACCTGCGCCGGAGATACGAACCTCCACGTTCCGATAGATGCCCCCGGTCAATATATTTTCCATGAGCAGCGCATGGATATCCTTCAACACCGCCTCATCCAAAGGCTTTCCCTCTGCGATGCGCTTCTTCACATAGACGAAGGCCTTCGCATGATTGGTCACCTCATAGATTTCCCGAAGTGTCTTGCCTCCAACGGAGAGTCCATCCTCCAGAATTGCCTTCGTCTGAATCAGTGTCAGCGTATTGCCTTCAATGGCTGTGGAGTTGTGAGCATACTCAATGTCAAAGTTCTTGTCAAAGCTCTCCAGCGCTTCTTGGGGAAGGCTGCTCTGTATCCGGTCGAGCTGTTCTTTCTTTTGCAGTAAGCGTTCCCATGTCATGCTTGTTCTCCTCGCTTCTGTTACACTCTTAAAAGTTAATTATACCACCGGGACTGCCGGGTAGCAAGATTTTCGTCTGGCATTTTGTCGGCAGGTATTATTTCCTATTCCCTGTTTTTCAATACTTCCGTCGGAAGGATCTGATTCACCCGCAGCATCAGGAGCCGGTTTATGATAAAATACAGGATCAGAACGCTCAGGAAAATGCCTGCATACATCCACCAGGAAAAGCTGATATTGATCCCGCAGGCAATATTGGACACCATGTAAGGAAACAGGCGATCCATTACCACTTTTGACAACGGAATGCCCAGAAGTGCGCTTAACACGATAACAAACAGATTCCCGTTGAGATACAGCTTTCCGATCTCATTCCTTCGATAACCGAACACCTGAAACAGCGAGATCGGCATTGCCGAACGATCGATCATAACCTTCATCATCAGGTACATTACTACAGCAAAGATCAAAGCGGAGATCACAAGCAGTGTAATGACCATATCCTTCATCTGTGCCACAAATACCGACGCGCTTGTTTCCACATCATCCTTCGAAAGGGTGGCATACAGTCTGCCGCTGTCAATATCCAGGGCATGATCTGCAAACACGATATTATAATAATCATCACTTTGCCCCATCAGCTCCCGCATACTGTCAATATCCATAAACGCAAAAAAGCCTGCAGAATAAGGAATGATATCCTCGACGAAAAAGGCGTAATTCCTGTCGTTCTCCTCATCGGAAAGCGTCAGGATATCTCCTGCATGGATCCCATATTTCTGTGCCATGGCTGAGGAGATCAGCACCCTGTTTTCCCCCTTTTCCACCTCTGCCCCAAAGTAAGGATTATCCTTATGTATCCCCAGCAGTGTCACATCAAAATTGTAGCCGAGGTTTTCCTTTTTCATGGTAACACCGTAGGCCTCTTCTCCGTCCTGTGGCAGATGATCCTCCGGATATTTATAGGTATACATATATTCAAATTTTGTATCTTCAATATTTTCCGTCATAACATGAGCGCAGATTGAATAACAATCCAGGGAAAGCATAACGATCAGCAGGGAAATGAACATTCCCAGAAATACAGTGAGCGCTGTCCGCTTCTCCCTTAAAAACTGTCTTATCCGGAAAATGTGTACAAATCCGCCCTTCAACTGTATATCTTCTACCTTTATATGCTTCTGTTCTCCACGGATCAGGGAAAGGGCAGGCCGGTTCAGTTTCTTTCGGATCACAAGATAATTCGTAATGATGGCAGCAAGCGGAGGCATGAAAAGTCCGTACACCAGCAGATAAGGCTCATAACGAATGCCGATATCCGGCATGGAAAAGTATCCGTATGGCTCACGGAGCTGCACGTCGATACCCAGAGGACTGTAACCAAGAAGCGTGCCGATGACGCCTGCGATCAGGGTAACCGCCACAGGCAGGGTAAGATAGTGCCGCAGCAGCTCGTTTTGTTTTACCCCCATAGCATAGAGCGTACCGATGACACCGGACTCCTGTTCAATACTGTGTACGGTAAAAACGGATATAACATAGGCAAACAAGATCAGAACGATCACGCCCGCCACAAGCCCCGCCGCTTTATCCACAAGCTTATCAGCCGCTGCAGAACCGATCCTTGGATTATCCGCCGCAGAGACAAACCGTGTCATTTTCGAAAGGGAATTATCAAAATTCTCATCCAGAAATTCCCTTGTCTCATCCTGCATTTCTACCATTCCATCCCGCAGCTCCTCTGCTCCCTCCGCCGCCGCAGACACTCCATCCGCATATTCCTTTACGCCGCTTACAAGAGCATCCAGCACCTTCAGCCGCTCACTGTTCTGATCCAGTTCGGCAAGTCCGTCTGACAGTTCCTTAGAACCGTCCGTCAGTTCGTCGAGGGCATCCTGAAATGCATCCAGCTTTCCTCCCGTCTGTTCCCAATATTCCTTAAAGAGCGCGTCATCAATATCATCTGCTGCGATTTCAAGCTCCTGCAGTCGTTCCCTCAGTTGTTTATCCGTCATCCGGTCATTCAGGAGATAGGCATAGGAATACTCCTCAGAGGAAATACTTTCACCGCTGCTTTTCATCTGCTTATAATCTTCCTCCGTAACAAATCCGATGCCGAACTGCCGGCTGTCTACAGCACTGTCTGAAAAATTCCGGAGTACGGATTCATAATCCGGTGCTGTACCGATTCCCGTGATCGTAAGATTAAATCCACCAACGCTGATCGTATCGCCGACTGCAAGGTTATGCTCTTCACAGTAGCGCTTTTCCAGAACGATCCCACCATTCTGTTCAGAAAGCGCTCCCTGATCCGTCTGAACCAGATCGACCTTTTTCCTCTGGGAATAGATACGGAGGGTTGAATGGTCCGCAAGCACATAGTCCAGATAGAAATGCTCCTCCAGTGTAATCCCTTCCTCCTCAAGCATCGACTGTTCTTTCTGTGTCAACGGAACAAACACGCCAAACTGTCCATCCTCTACCCGGTTTTCCTCTGCTGCTTCCGCTGTGCCCTTTATGACTGTCTCCGCCGCTCCTACAAGACTGATCACCTCATACATACCAAGAATGATCAGAAATCCCAGGGCAAGATAGCGGAACGCATTCTCTTTCAAATCCCGTAATATTCTTTTTCTTAATAGTTTTTGCATTACAGATCCTCCAGTTCCGCCGCCGGCACCTTTTTCTCATTCCGATAGTTCTTTCTGACCAGACCATCCTTTAAGTAAACCACCTGATCCACCATGTTTTTAATCGAATTATTATGCGTGACGATCAGCATCGTCGTACCGTATTTCCGGTTGACCTCCTCAAGCAACGCCAGAATGTCACGGGAGGTACTGGAATCCAGGGCTCCGGTGGGTTCATCACACAGAAGCAGCTTCGGATTCTTGATAAGTGCCCTGGCGATCGCACAGCGCTGCTGCTGCCCGCCGGAAAGCTGAGACGGGAATTTGTTCTGATGCTCCGTGAGCCCGAGAACCTCCAACAGCTCGTTCAGATCCAGCGGGGCATCGGCAAGGTACTCACAGACCTGAATATTCTCTCTTACCGTAAGATTCGGCACCAGATTGTAGAACTGGAAAATAAACCCCAGATTTGCCCTGCGGTAATTGGACAGCTTATCCGGTGACAATCCACAGATTTCCATACCGTCTACCGATATGGAGCCGGAATTTGTATCCTCCAATCCGCCAATACAGTTCAACAGCGTGGATTTCCCCGAACCGCTTGTTCCCTGTATGACACACATCACACCTTTCTCTACGGACAGATCAACGCCTTTTAAGACCTCCGTAAAGCTCCCGCCTTCCCCATAGCTTTTTTTCAGTTTACTTATTTCCAGATACATAATAGTTTCCTCCTGACTTTATATCCACATAACATCGTTATGTTTTGGATAAAACAACAGCGTAACATTGTTATGTCCTTGTTTCTTTTTTAGCCGGTACTGCAGAATCTCTTCTACAATATCGGCTCCCTGGCAGATGCAGTCCTGCATACTGTCCGTCATATTTTTCTCCCAAACATTCCGTTCCAGCCGGACACAAGAAAAACCACAATCTCCTCAATCAGATCCAGGGCCTTCTCCACATCCGGCTCATGGGTGAGCAAATGGGTAAACGCATTGATCTGCATATGGGACATCCAGTGAATAATATACCGGTCCAGCTTTTCAACACCACATTTTTCAGCCGCCATTGCCGCAAGCGTTTCGTAATGCTCTTCACCCAGGTCAGCAAAGCGGCTTACAATATCCTCATACCTGCTTCCCTGACTCTTTGTTACAAGAATCAGAAAGATATCATAATACCGATACATACAGCATACAATCTCCTTTGCCGCCTCAATATCCCTTGTGTCTGTAGAAAGATTAACAACTGTCACACCCTCCTCCATTTCCTCGGAAAGATGGTGCTGAATCACGGCCATTAACTCCTTCAATGGTTCTTCCACAAGTTCCCTCAACAGATCCTCCTTATCCTCAAAAAAGAAATATAATGCTCCCGTCGTCACCCCTGCATTTTTACAGATTGTCCGCAGGGAAGCTTTCATATAGCCCTTTTCTAAGAATTCCTGCTTTGCACTCGCAAGAAGCCTTTCCTTTGTTGCTTTGTCCTCTGCCATCTGCTTTCCTTCCACATAACACCGTTATCCAGTTCTTATTATAATTATTTCCACTTTCTCTGTCAAGATGATTTCCCTGTGACCAGCTCCAACAGCTCCAGTATCGTCATAGCAGTCATTCCCAACTGCTCTCCTGCTGATTCAAATAAGGTATCACTGTCAAAGTGGTAGACACAAACATACGGAGAACCGGCTTCATAGCCGTGTAGATCCAGGCAGAGGATACTGACAACTGCCAAAATACATCCAAGACAAACTACAGGCAATCGTTTAAACCAGATACTGCGTTCAAACCGAATCCATTCCCGTCCTACAAATGTCCATAGAAGAACCGGCAGAAACATAAATGCCAGAAATGGTACTACTTCTGCAAAGCCCTGTAACAGAGCATCTCCACTCTGCGCCAGGAGCCGGATTCCCGCCGGAAGTCCGGTCAGCTTTAAGAACGTCCCTGAAACTGCATGGTACAGTAACTGCAGATCACAATACAAACTGCCCAGGATCAGAACTGCATAAACCATCATTGTATTCCACCGTTCCGGAAGAAATGATGCAATAACAGTAACCATACAGCCCAGACCTGCAGCAAACAGAACCGGATACACAACTGTTGTACCCATGTTCTGATAAATGCCAAAATGTGTTAACAGCTCCAGGTAAATCATACTGATCACAACAAATAAAGTATTCACCCACATCCTGCCGGATTGTTTTATCCGGGCGAAATCAGAACTGCTTTCCGGCTCCTGTCTCTTTTCCGGCCATAGTCCAGCTTTCTCCGGCTGTTGATATGCGGGGGCTTCCTGGTCTGACTCATCTGACTCCCGGTATGCAGGTACCTGCTGTTGTGTCTCTTCTGACTGCTGAGATACAGGTTCCTCCCGTTCTGACTCTTGGTATCCAGATATCTCCTGTGCCTCCTCCCTGGAGCGGGTATATTCCTCCCACAACTGCCCCATTCTTGTCCGACTGTCTTCCTCTGTCTGTTCCGGCACCGGAATTTCTTCCTGCTCCTGAATTTCTTCCTGCGATTCCACAGGTAGCGGTTCATCCATTGTCTCCTGCTGACCGTTCAGTTCCCGCCAGCGCATCCGTTTCAGCCGACGGGCTTCCTCCTGCATACGAATTGCTTCCTGCCGCTGGATCTCTTCCAGTCGCCGGAGTGCCTCCTCCTCTCCAAGTGCCTCGATCTGATGAATGTCGATCGGCAGTTCCATTTCTTCCAGCGGCTGTATCGTTTCTTCTGCATCCGCTGTAGTCTGCTCTGCCGGCTCCGGCTGGATATCGGTCGATGAATCATCTTCTTCCTGCTCCTGGAATTCTTCTGTCTGCCGGGCTTCCTCCTGCTTCTGAAGTTCTTCCTGCTTTCGGATTTCCTCTTCCTTTTGCTTCCGCCTCTGCTCTTCTTCAGGTGTTTCATATAATTGAATATCTGCCAGCAGATCATCTGCTGCCGCCAACAGGCGGTTTACTTCTTTATCACTATAATTTTTCATCCGCACCGCTTCCTAAATTCAATATCATCCCATCTTAATCAATCAGAATCTCTTATCTGAAATACTCTACACCGGCTTCAAAGATATGCTGATCCTGGTCTCCATAAATATTCACTGCCACAGAATCCCCCCGGCGCTCGGAATGTGCCATCTTACCAAGCACGCGTCCATCCGGAGATGTAATACCCTCAATCGCACAGTAGGAACCGTTAATATTATAATCCTCCACCATCGTCGGATTCCCTTCCACATCTACATACTGGGTAGCGACCTGTCCATTGGCAAACAGCCGGTCGATCCACTCCGGATCTGCTACAAACCGCCCTTCTCCGTGTGATGCAGGAACGACATAGACACCACCCAGCTCTGCCTTTTGCAGCCATGGAGACTTATTTGTTACTATTTTTGTATAAACCATCTTGGACTGATGACGTCCAATACTGTTCATCGTAAGTGTCGGAGAATCCTCCTGCTGCGGCCGGATTTCACCATATGGAACCAGACCGAGCTTGATCAGCGCCTGAAATCCGTTACAGATTCCCAATGCCAGACCGTCCCTCTCCTGTAAAAGCTTCATAACCTCCTCCCGGATCTTTTCATTTCGGAACGCAGTTGCAATAAATTTTCCGGAACCATCCGGTTCGTCGCCGGCCGAAAAACCACCCGGGAACATGATGATCTGTGCCTTACGGATGCCTCTGGTAAACAACTCCACAGAGTCACGGATCCCCTGGGCATTCAGATTCTTAAATACTGCAGTTTCCACCTCTGCGCCTGCCCGCTCAAATGCCTTTGCAGAATCATATTCACAGTTCGTGCCCGGAAATACCGGGATAAATACCTTCGGCTTTGCAGTCTTATGCCTGCAGATATAGATTTCCTTCGCGTAAAATAATTCGTCGCGTACCGGCTTCTGCTCCACATCCGACTGCGTCGGGAATACCTGCTCCAGAGTGCCTGTCCATGCCTCCACTGCATCTGCAAGCGATATTGTCGTATCTCCATACGTAAGAACAGCCTCCTCCGTAACATGTCCGATCACCGTTCCTGCTACTCCAAGTCCTGCTATATCCTCTGGAGATATTTCAATAATGATGGAGCCATAATCCTTCTTCAAAAGCGCTTCCTTCGGGATTCCCTCCAGCTTTACACCCAGCTTATTACCAAAGGCCATCTTACTGACTGCCTCTACGATACCGCCATATCCGACTGCATAAGCAGAAAGCACGACGCCTGCCTGAACAGCCCTGTACAGATCCTGATACATCTGCATTACATGATCATAAAGCGGCAGATCATACGCATCCTTCTGAATATCAAGCTTCACTAAAGCATTACCTGCCTTCTTTAATTCCGGTGTCACAACATATCTTGCACTGGCAACATCTACTGCAAAGGATACCAGAGTCGGCGGTACGTCAATTTCATTAAAGGAGCCGGACATACTGTCCTTTCCGCCGATCGAAGGCAGTCCCAGACCAACCTGAGCAGCATAGGCACCTAATAAAGCAGCCATTGGTTTTCCCCACCGCTCCGGCTTCTCGCCTAACCGTTCAAAATATTCCTGGAAGGTAAAACGGATTCTTGACACATCTCCCCCGGAGGCCGCAATCTTTGCCACCGAATGGATCACTGCATAGACCGCCCCATGATACGGACTCCAGCTGGACAGATACGGATCAAATCCATAGCTCATCATGGTAACGGTATCCGTCTTACCACTTAAGACCGGAAGCTTTGCGATCATTGTCTGAATCGGGGTCATCTGATAAATGCCACCATAAGGCATCGTCACCGTTCCCGCTCCGATAGAACTGTCAAACATTTCTACCAGTCCCTTCTGGGAACATACATTTAAATCTGACAGCGTATGCAGCCAGGTTTCTTTTATATCCGTAATTTCCGGTATCTGCTCAAAATAATTATTCTCCTGCTTTGGCATCTCAACCGCTACATCAGTTTCCTGATGCGCACCATTGGTATCCAGAAATGCGCGGGACAGATTTACGATCTCCTTCCCCCGCCAGCAAAGCACCAGTCTCGGTTCCTCTGTCACCTCTGCAACCACTACTGCTTCCAGATTCTCTTCTTCCGCATAAGCCAGCATCTGTGTCACATTCTTAGGATCCACTACCACTGCCATACGCTCCTGAGATTCCGAGATTGCCAGTTCCGTTCCGTCCAGCCCGGCATACTTCTTCGGAACCAGATCCAGATTCACCCGCAAACCGTCAGCCAGTTCTCCGATCGCAACGGATACACCGCCCGCGCCAAAATCATTGCACTTCTTGATCAGATGTGCGACCTCCTCCCGGCGGAACAACCGCTGAATCTTCCGCTCTGTCGGAGCATTTCCTTTCTGAACCTCAGCGCCGCAGGTATCAATGGATTCTACCGTATGTGCTTTGGAAGAACCCGTAGCACCGCCGCAGCCATCCCGTCCGGTCCGGCCGCCCAGCAGAATGATCTGATCTCCCGGATCAGAATTCTCACGAATCACACAACGCCTTGGTGCTGCACCCATCACCGCACCGATTTCCATACGCTTAGCAACATAATCCGGATGGTATATCTCATTTACCAGCCCTGTAGCAAGTCCGATCTGATTACCATAAGAACTATAGCCCTGAGCAGCACCGGTTACAATCTTACGCTGTGGCAGCTTACCCGTCATGGTTTCTGACAGAGATTTTGTCGGATCGGCAGCGCCGGTCACACGCATAGCCTGATAGACATAAGAACGTCCGGAAAGCGGATCCCGGATCGCACCGCCTAAGCAGGTAGCCGCACCACCAAATGGCTCTATCTCAGTTGGATGATTATGCGTTTCATTCTTAAAGCTGACCAGCCATTCTTCAGTTTCTCCATCGATTTCAACCGGAACCACGATACTGCAGGCATTGATCTCATCGGATTCCTCCTGATCCTCCAGCTTCCCCTCTGATTTTAATTTCTTCATTCCCATCAGGGCAATATCCATCAGACAGATAAACTTATCATCTCTTCCCTTATACAGGATGGTTCTGGCAGCATTATAATCCTGAAAGCTCTTCTCAATTGGTGCCTTATAATATCCATCCTGAAACGCTATATTCTTAAGCTCCGTGGAAAAAGTAGTATGGCGGCAATGATCAGACCAATACGTATCCAGGACACGGATTTCCGTCATAGAAGGATTCCGTTTCTCCTCCTGCTTAAAATAATTCTGAATGTGAAGAAAATCCTTGAAGGTCATTGCCAGTCCAAGAGAATCATAAAGCTGCCGGAGCGTTGGTTCTTCCATATCCTGAAAGTTTTCCAGTATAATAACATCCGCAGGATCCTCAAATACGCTTACCAGCGTATCCGGCTTCTCCTTCGCCGCCTCTCTGGAATCGACCGGATTGATACAATGATTCTTGATCCGCTCCAGTTCTTCCTGCGAAAGCCTGCCATCGATCACATAAGTAGTAGCGGAACGAATTACCGGCTCCTCTTCTTCATTTAACAGCTTAACACACTGCTCTGCCGAATCTGCCCGTTGATCAAACTGCCCCGGCAGATATTCAACACTGAATGCCTGCTCGGTATCCGTTATGGCAAAATCCTCCTCATACAGGATATCCACCGGTGGTTCTGAGAATACGGTTCCCAACGCCTTTTCATAGGTCTGGTCTGACAACTTCTCTATATCATAACGAACCAATACCCGAACACCGGTTACCGGTATGCCCAGATATTTTCTGATCTCCTCCTGCAGCTCTGCTGCCTTGACTGCATATTCTCTTTTCTTTTCCACATAGATTCGCTTTACTTTCATAATGACCTCCATTTTATAAACAGAAACATGACCTATTCATGAATCTTTTTTATCATCCTAAATGCAACCGAATTCTGAAACACCATCGGTTGAATCTGCTGATAGAAGATTATTCCGTCCGTCGGCGCCACCAGACGGGAAATCACATCTCCCCGGAAGGAATCAATAATCTCCCCCAGCAGCTGTCCCCGTACTACCTCCGTATCCGTAGATACCTTTTTACGAAAAAAGCCCGGCATGTCCGCCCGGATCGTCAATAACTCTTCTTCCTCCAGCACAGTAGAGATATAACCACCATGACAATTATAACGTATGATACCCATACGGGTCAAAAATCGTAATACGGATGCCACACCTTGTCTGGCCCGCTCTTCATCGATGCGCTGTGTCGCTCCGGTATAAACAGAAAATGCACTGGTTCCACACTTCTGCCAGTTATAATTCAGGGTGGTAGAATCAAATGCCCGTTCGGAAGAAGTCAGGACATAGGGCATACCAAAGAGATTGGCCAGACTGGTATTCTTATTACTCTCTTCCATCAGACGGATATGGGGAATAAACTCTCCTCCCAGATAAAAGCTGGCAAACTGTATTCCGTAAGGATAACCTTTTACCCGTTCCAGTACCGCATGTGCGATCCGGCTGGTTGCCGGACCCTCCGGATTGCCCGGAAAGGAGCGGTTAATATCCGTACTGTCGGATACCCAGAACTTTTTTCCCACGTTCATGGAATTATAATTCAGGGATGGTATCACCAGAATCTCTTTATTTGCCACGATAGCACCCTTTGCCTCCAACTGCTCCAGCTTTGCTATAAGCTGAGAGCACATATAAAGCTGCTGAAATTCATTCCCTCGCATGGCGCCAATGATACAGGCAGCTTTTTCTCCATGTCCGAATCGATAACCGATAATGGTATACTCGCCCCGAAACGCTGTATTCATATTAAACACTATTTCTTTATTCATAGAGACCGCCTCCGTATATCCTGGCAATCAGCGCCCCTTCTTCTACTGCCGGATATTCCCGGAATGTAAAGACCAGGCCATCACAGGGTGCATAGATCCGTTCCTCTACGGAACCGGTGATCACATCGACGATGGTGCCGATCTTTTCCCCTTTCTTCACCCGCATAGAGTGCTTGATATTCGGCACAAAGAGTCCACTGCTTTCCGCATTTACAAACCACACATCTCCGTCTGTTGTAACAATAGGCTGACGAATCTCTCCTACTGTTCCCTGCCAGATACCCATCTGTTTCATAAGGAAAAAAATTCCTTCCACGATCTGTTCACAATATTCATAGTCGATCCGCAGGGCACCCCCGGCCTCGATCACCATTGTCTTTACCCCGATCGCATTTAGTGCATATGCCAGACTCCCCGGCCTTACACTGGTAGATGGATGAATCCAGACCAGCTCCGTGTTCAGTAACTTTGCATATGGCATTACCGTTTCTATGACATCATCATTCAGACGTATCTGCGGAATTTCCCGGATCAAAGAATTACTGGAATGAATATCCAGACAGATATCGGCTCCTGCCATATCCCGGATGATCCTGGAGGCTGCATGTTCTAAGATCGCTCCATCATCATCTCCCGGAAAAATGGTATTCATATCAATGTCCATCAATGGAAAATCTCTGGTCTGTGCATCCAGCCCTAAGGGATTCATGGCAGGATAAATATCTACAATTCCCGTAAGATTATGAAACTCCTCTTTGATTTTCCGTACCACCTGATAGCAGATATACTGCCCGCACAATTCATCTCCATGGCTGCCGGAGGCAATACAGAGACGCTTTTCCGTTCCGGTACATACATCCGGTGCCAGACGGTTTTTCTTAATCCGCATGACCTCTTCTACTAACATTTCTACGGATACAACTGTATCAATCATTTTATCACTTCCTTAAAAAGAGGCTGTCCCGAAACCAGACATCACATCTGTTATTCCGGTCAGCCTCATTTCCACTTCTACGAAATTATCACCAGCCCCAAGAAAGCAATCAACCAATCACCTTAGCTAAGGTTGCAACTAACTGCTCTGCATCAAAAGGCTTCGGAATAAATTCATCTGCGCCGACTTGCACTGCTTCTACCATCTTACTCTTCTGTCCGGCCGCTGTTACCATTACGACCTTTGAATCCGGGTATGCTTCCTTAATCTTTTTCAGTCCGCCGATCCCATCTAATACCGGCATGGTAATATCCATCGTCACGATATCCGGCTGCAGTTCTACATAACGGTCATAACCTTCCTGACCATTCGTTGCTTCCCCGATCACTGTATGTCCGGCACTCTCCAATATACCCTTTAATATCCTGCGGGAAGTTCTGGAATCATCTACGATCAAAAACTTTGCCATGTTTTACACCTCTCCTACTATTATATTCATTCTATTCTTCATTCCGGTTAATCAATCTGCCATTTTGATTCCAGACAGATTACCAGTTCCAGTTTCTTTCCTGATATATATAATGGCAGACAATACATAGGGCCGTCTGTCTGAATCCTGGTCTTCTTCGTATACATGACCGGTGGCATCAGTTCCAGTTCAATATCTTCTTCCGACAGCTTACTTGCATACAACCCATTATTACAATTAATAAATTCACAAACGGCATCCAATGCATCTTCATCGATCTGATCGAAGGTTTCTTTGCCATAAATCGACGCTGCAGAGAGCAACGCATCCTCTTCTCCGGAAATTCCAACAAAGAAATTGAATTCTCCTTCCATCTCCTGGCTTGCCATAAAAGGTACAGAACAACTGTTAACCCGTTCTGCCTGCTCCAGTCTGACATCTGTATCGATAAACCGGACAAAATTCCTTGCGATCAAAGCAAGGTAATCCTTCATGACCGGTGGAATGGAAGTTTCCTTTGTAAACACCGGTACGATCTTATCCAGATCGCTGCTTTTGATCGCATCCAGATCCAATGCACTGAAGCGTTCTTCCTTCTTATATGCTTTCAGCTCCTGCTGAATTCCTTCCAGACTAAGATAATTATGATCGATCAATGCCTGTACAAACAACAGATATTGATCTCCCTGCATCTTTAACAGAGAACTGACCTGCTCTTCTGTCAGATAGCCCTTATCTACTGCGATATCTCCAAACCTGCGATCCTGCATTTGCTGAAGCTGATTCACTTCCTCCGCCTGTGCTTCCGTCATCAGCCCGTTCACAATGGCAAGCAGTCCCATCTTCAGCCGGGATGTCTTGATCTCTTCCAGTAATTCAAAGTATTGCTCCTTTGAGATCACACCCTTATTTTGAAGATAATTTCCAAAGTAAATCCCAAACATATTCCTTCCTCCAACCTGTTATTATAAATCTTATTGAAACCCCTAAGTAATCCTTATTATACATAACCTGCCTGTCAAAGTCAACAGCCCCATCATAAGCTCCATATCAATCATACCGTTTGAATTGATCATAATATTCATGATAATGCATTGAATAATTTTGTCAGATTTCGTATAATCAGAATATACATTTACATATTATAGAAGGAGTTCTTTATGTCAATCAAAAAATCGCTGCAGTCATCCATGGTCATGGCCGCCGGCATTCCAATTATAATCTTCGCGATCCTTACTATCCTGTTTACGATTCAGAATTCCCGAACCGTTGCAAAGGAAGCCATCCGTGCAACTGCCGAAAATTATCAGAAGGGGTTTGAAGCGCAGTTAAATACACAGATCATTGAATTAGAAGGACTTGCAAATAACAGTGACATCCTGAAAGCTTTAACCCGAAAAATGAATGATCCGGATCTGGATCTTACAAATGATCTTACTTCTCAACCGTTCATTTGTAATTACTTAAAGCAGACCTCCGGCAGCTTTGCTGATCATGTTATATACAGTGTATTTGATACAAACGGGATCTTAGTATACAGCTCCGCTCCGGAGCTGATCGGCAGCTATTCCCATTATGTCGAAGATATGTCTGCAACTTTGGAGCAGACCCTGGTCAACTCTACGATAACTTTAAATGCAAGATCGGATTCTATTCATATTCTGACTCCTGTAAAAAAGGATTCTTACACCGTTGGTGTACTGACTGCCAGCGTCGTTCCCGAGTACTTTGGCAGTTTTATTTCCAGTGAGAATAATGCCTATCTGCTCGATAACGCTTCAAACGGACTATTGGATTCATCTTTTGCAAATGAAGAAATACGCAGGAAAGCCATCTGGCTGCTGGTGAATTACGACGGTAATCCGGAATATAAAAGTGGAACCATTGACCTTCAGACCGGTTTTTCCTACCGGGCATACGGCTACAGCATTATGCCGGAATATCACTGGATCTATCTGGTAGAACAGGATATGAGTATGTATCAGTCTCTTGTTGGTGCTATCCTTCTGCTCTCCATCATTGTAACTGCTATTTTCCTGCTGATCACAACTGCCATCAGCTCCAGACTTGCCAGAAACTACTGCAATCCGATCTATAACCTGAAAGAAAAAATGCTTCAGGCCTCCCAGGGAAATTTAAATGTACGTTCTGAGATAGAATCCAAAGATGAATTCGGAGAATTATCCACCCACTTTAATGATATGATGCAGATCATATCCGGTAACTATGGGGAATTAAAGGAAGCCAGAATACAATTAGAACACAGCCAGGCCGAATTGAAAATCAATTACGACCAGATCGAGAAACTGGCATACACGGATACTCTGACCGGCCTTGCCAACCGTGCCGCATTTATGATGCGGGCACACGATATTTTTCATCAGTCCGGAGGCTTTGTGAAACGGGCAGTTTTCTTTATTGATCTTGATAACTTTAAAAATGTAAATGATACCCTGGGGCATGATTATGGCGACCTGCTGCTGCAACAGATCGCCGGACAATTATCCAGTTACATGATGGAGGAGGATATTCTTGCAAGAACCGGCGGAGACGAATTTCTGGTTCTGCGCAGCCAGGTAGCCACCACAGAAGAATTAGATGACTTTGCAGCAGAACTGATCTCCATTGCCAATCACCCTTTTGATCTGGAGGGTGAGACGGTTCATGTATCCATGAGTGTGGGAGTATCCATCTTTCCGCAAAATGGACTGACTGTAAATGAATTGATCAAAAACGCAGACATTGCGATGTATTCCGCAAAAGCAGCAGGCAAAAGCGGGTACCGGTTCTTTAACAGTTCCATGGAAGATGAATTCAACCATAAAAATGAGATAGAAGAAATTCTCCGCAATGCGATACAAAACCGTGAAATCTATATGGTATATCAGCCCCAGTGCGATATGAAGACCGGACGGATTACCGGTTGTGAAGCCTTAATGCGACTGCGTAATGGATATCTGGGACAGATCCCTCCTGCCGAATTCATCCCTATCGCTGAAGAATCCGGAATTATTCATCAACTGGGTGCCTGGGCCCTGGAACATGCCTGTGACTTTAATAAACAACTGATTGATGCGGGCTATGGGCCGATCACCATGTCGGTCAATGTCTCAATCGAGCAGCTAAAGAATCCGTCCTTTATCCCGGAATTAAAGGAAATCCTGGCCCGCACGAAGCTGGCACCGGAATATCTGGAAATCGAAGTAACGGAAAGTGTACTGATGCAATCTCTGGATTATGAGGTTTCTCTGCTCCAGGAACTGCGGGATATGGGTATCCGTATCGCTCTGGATGATTTTGGTACCGGTTATTCCTCTTTTAATTATCTGACAAAGATTCCGATCACCACCTTAAAGATGGACAAGTCCTTTGTCGATAATATCGGTACGAACTCTAAGGACTGTTTTGTTGCGGAAACCATTATTTCACTGGCACATAAGCTGGACATCTCGGTTGTGGCGGAAGGTGTCGAGACCTCCGATCAGCTCCGGATTCTGCAGGAGAATTCCTGTGATATCCTGCAGGGCTTTCTATTCAGCAAGCCAATTCCGGATGAACATTACCGGAACCTGTTGGAAATCAATAATTCCTGATGACCGGCAGATAGAGCACCGCCTGGAATCCGCCATACTGACTGTGATCTATGGTCAACCAGCCATGATGCGCTTCCATGATCTGTTTCACGATCAGAAGTCCTAATCCATGACGCTGCTCGGATGTATTTTCATCACAAACCATATAGTGTGGAGAACTATTGAGGCATTCTATCTGCTCATCCGTAGCTCCTGTACCATCATCTGAAACAATAATTGCACATCGCTCCTCTTCTGTCATAATACGGATATAGATATGACATCCGCCTTCATTATGGTTGATACTGTTTTGGATCAGATTCGTTACTGCCCGTTTGAGCAGATCCTTATCAACCTCTGCAAAACAGACGCTTTGTGCTTCGTCTGTTTCCCAGTTTATCGGATACTTATCTTCAATGTCCATATTTATGAAATCAACCACGATCTGCCGGACAATCGCGATCACATTCTGTTTCTCCATTCTGACCGGCTGCATATTATATTCTAATTTAGAAGCTAGATTCAGATCATTGATCAAATTCCGCATTCGTTTGCTTTGCTTTACAATAACCGTTGCTTTCTGTCGATCCTCCTCTGGTAAACGCTTATCGTTTTCTAACTGGCCTGCATACCCCATTACTATAGAAAGCGGGGTCCGTATATCGTGTGACACTCCTGCGATCCAGTTCGCTCTTGCATTCTCCTTTTTTTGTAACTGTCTGCTTTGCGATTGTAAAATCTCCGAGGTCTTGTTTATGCTTGCTGCAAGTTCAGACAGCAGCCCTCTTTCCCTTACCGTAACTGCCTCCTTGGTCGGCAGACGCTGTATTCCACTTACAATCGGTTTTACAGATTTCAACAACCCGAAATTAGCAAAACAGTAGATGATAAATATGAATACAATGTTGATGACAAAAACGGACAGTACGGTTTTGGGCAGGTTTGCGATCAGATCATAATCCCAGCTCGGCCACATATGTTTCCAGAAGCTGTCCTTCGGATAGCCCAATACTACCAGTCCATTCTCCGCTTCTCCTGTAAATGTGGGATAACCATCTATATATCCCCGGGTCAGGTTTGCAATATCTGAGATCGAGTATGACAGTGGTACCGTCTGAGGCAGGTTATCTGTCTGCCACACCACCTGCATGGTTTCGTTGTCAATCAGGATTGCCCAGGCATGAGACTCTTCCAGCTCAGATGCAATTGCATCCGGAAGTTCATAACTGCCGCTTTCTGTCTGTCGTAATGCCTGGGAAGTTTCCCCGGCTGTGATCCAGGGATATCCATTGGGTGCCCGACTTGCGGTAACAACAACCAGCAATATGAAATTCAGAATAAGAAGCAGAACCGTAGACAGCAGCATAATACCCAGAAAGCGTCGTATCAGTTTTGGTACACTTTTCATGATCCATTCTCCTCCACTATAAGCTTATATCCCAATCCTTTTATCGTTATCAAAGAAACCGGCCTTGACGGATTGACTTCTACCTTTTCTCTGATGCGGCGAATATGTGCCATCAGCGAATTTTCATAGCCGAACGGATTATGCCCCCAGGCTGCTTCACACAATGCATCAATCGTAACAATTCGCCCTGCATTCCGATATAGGGCGGTAAGAATATCATATTCCTTTGCTGTAATTGAAATATGTTCTCCGTTCTTTATGATCTCTGCACGATCAAAGTCAATCTCACTATCTGCCAGCTTAACAAACGGATTCTCAGCTTTATAGCTTCTGCGAAGGATTGCGTGAATACGAAATAAAAGCTCCTTCGGTAAAAACGGCTTTACCATATAGTCGTCAGCGCCAAGACCAAATCCGCGAAATTTATCGTCATCCTCACCCCGGGCTGTTAAAAACAGCACCGGATAGTCTGCCTTGCTTTTTAACACTTCCATAAGTGCAAACCCACTGCCATCCGGAAGCATTACATCAAGAATGGCAAGATCCGGCCGATAAGCTTCTGAAAGCTCAACTGCCTCCTTCACGGTCTTTGCGGTTGCAATATTCTGAAATCCATCCTCATGCAAAATTGATAATACCATATCCAGGATCGCCTGCTCATCATCCACCAGCAGAATGCGCTTTCGCTTCAAATAATCAAATTTCATAGGCTTTCTCCTCCTCAAGTCATAGTCTACCATATCACCACCCGATAGGGTGATGATAAGTGATACGTTTCCTTATTATTCC
>ERZ777011.821-NODE-821-length-42663-cov-86.652577_pt1 | contig 42663 bp, 39 predicted proteins | sample MGYA00374964_ERZ777011 | MGnify/ENA primary metagenome ERZ777011 (study PRJEB29310, sample SAMD00008975) | mouse gut metagenome | study: EMG produced TPA metagenomics assembly of the Metagenome analysis of fecal microbiota from mouse which was promoted...
ACGGATCAAGCTGAAGCATCTCTATCCTATATTGAACTTTTAAGTGTTACATAGTACTAGAAAGTACAAATAGCCTCTGAAGTATTAAGAATACTTCTCCACCATCTCGTAAAACATATCGCCCATATCATCATAAAGCCCCCATCCGCAATCACACACTGTCTCTACACATTGTTCCAATCGAGCCCTATATACTTCAAAGAGACCAGACTTTTCAATATGCTTAAGCAATGCGCTGAAGTTGCTGATCACTGAATCATAATATGATTCCCACATATCTCCATAGTCCGCAGTAAACCGGCAGGCATTCTCAACCAAGCAGAGCATAAGTTCTGCCACAGCTCCAGCAGAAGGCTTCAACTTCTTATAGTCTGAGATGGCTTTCTTGCACACACTGAACCTTGTCTTAGGCTCACGGTTTCCCGGAGGATAGAACTCATATCGGATAATTTTCATATATTCCTCCAGTTTCGCATCCTCATCCGGATTCATCCAGTAATCCAAATACTCCTTAGCCTCCTTCTTCGCCTCATACAAATCCACTACAAATCCGATAATCTCTGCCTTCGGCATCGAAGCCAACTTCTTTTTCAATAACACCTTTGACATACTATCCCCTCCTAAACAGCCCTCTCCTGACCTCCTCTATCAGCCTCTGATAATCATCTACCCTCAGCCTGCAACTATGCAGATCGAAAGCAAGTGGATCGAAATCCTCATATCCCCACACACCTTGCAACCATCCCTTCATCGACTCATACTCCTCATTCGAAGAATCAGTCATCGTAGAAAGCAAATCCCTGTATCCATACACACCACAATCATCAGGCGGGCAACAACCTTCGCCCGAAAGGACTTCAACCCCAGGGTCCTCCACAACTGCATACCCCGACCTTTTACGCTTACCCAAGCAAGTCACCTTATGCCTCCAAGAATCACCAAGATCATACATCAGCTCAAACGTAGAACCTTTCCTACTGACAAGGTCTGCAACTGTATATTGAAATGCATCCCGCACCTTATCCTCATCGTAGGCCAGCATATCCTTATCCTCTATATTATATGGCCTCATATAATAGAAGCCGTCCTTCGAAATCTCGTGCAGATGATAATTCACCCAGCCCATCGCGATCACAAGTACCTCACCGAGATACCCGATATACAGATTCGACGGCACCGACACATCGCGACACACCTTATACGGCACATCCTGAAGTTCCACCATCAGGATATACTCATCCACCTTCTTTGCTGACGCATCATACAACGGACTCACATACGAGTCGAACGAAAACACAACCTTTCCCATATACCAATTTATTCCACCCTTTCGGCAAACACACATTCTCCATCCCCGCAGCCCCAGCAAACAAAGGAGCAATATCCTTATCCCTGAATCCGGCAATCCCACACCCTATGCGGGTCACATAAAAGAACAGCTCCGGATGTTCACCAGCAAAAGCAATGAACTCATCCACGTATGGCTTGATCGTTTCTACCCCTCCTTGCATAGTAGGAATCGCATAGCTCTGTCCACGAAGTCCGACACCACATCCCATCACAGCACCAAACTTCTTGAAAGCCACATACGCAGCTCCACCTCCGTGCATTCCCGCCAGATTACTTCCGAAAACAAATACCTCATCTTCGCGAAGTTCCTCAATCATATCCGGCGTATGCTCCGGTCTCTCTACACCATTATATAATATAGCCATTGTTTTTTATCTTGATTCGTCACAAATTTTGCAAATATTTGTGACAATTGCAATGTGGCAATGATATTTTACTCTACGTGGAAAAGGGGTTTGGGGACTTTGCAGGTGATCCGGGTTGCACCCGTTAGAGTATGTTCGTGCCGGACGAACAAAAAAAGAGAGCTGCATTTCTGCAACTCTCTGATTTTCAAGTGGTGCCACCGGGAATCGAACCAGGGACACAAGGATTTTCAGTCCTTTGCTCTACCAACTGAGCTATGGCACCATTTCTTTAATTCTGTTTAGAGAACTACCCTTTCTTTCGTTTGGGATTGCAAAGGTAGGCAAAATATTTTAACCTGCAAATTTTTCTGCACAAAAAAGTGCAAAAAAGTAAAAAACCTGCATTTTTGGCATATTTCAACGATAATTCGGCGATATTGTTTAACTTCGCAATCCCCTTTTCCGTTCAAGAAGGACTTAATATTATGGACACGGCTTCTTACATATCTGTCATACTTCCGCTCAAACTTGAGTGGGAGCCGTGCTATGAAGTCCCTCATGAGATTTTCGAGGCCTACGGAGAGCTACGGCAAGGAGACCGGGTCCGGGTAACATTTGCCGGGCGGGAATATATAGGTGCAGTAAGCGAATTCAATATTGAGCCTCAGACTGACCCGGGCAGGATAAAGCCCATAATTGCTTTAGAAAAGGCTATGGAATGCATTTCTGCGGAAGAAATCGAACTTTGGAGGAGAGTTGCAGGCTATTATCTGTGCACGGTGGGGGAAGTATATAAAGCTGCTTACCCTATCGGCAAACTTAAACTTGAAGAAGCAAGGGCAGCAGCAAAAGAACGGGCATTTCAAAAGGCCCGGAAAGTGGAAGAAGCAAGGATGGCAGCAAAGGCCCGTGCAGAAGAACGCGCATTCTGCAAAGCAACTAAAGCGGCAGAATCTCTGCGTAAGCAAATCGCCAATTTGCTGGCAAGGCTTGAAAAGAAGACGGCACAACTTTGCAAAGCGAACAACGAAAGCAAAAAAGAGGCATATGCAGCCGAAATTGAACGCATCAAAGAAGCCATCAGCACGAAAGAGTCCGCCCTGCAGACTGAGGAAGGGCGACTGGCATGTATCACCGCCGGCACTTTTGATACCGGCAACAGTGCCGGTACGACCATATCCACTGGCGCAAACGACACAGGAACGACAGATACAATCGGCACAACGGACACACCCGCACCAACTTGCGGCCAGTCAGCAGAGCCCCAGACACAAGGTCCAAAACAGAGCAGCACCGCATGCAGCGAAACGCATTCAGATAACGCCTGCGGCATAATCCTTTCACCCGCCCAGAAGCAGGCATATATAAGGATAAATGAGGCATTCGCACAAGAAAAACCGGTATTGCTGAACGGGCTTACAGGCTCCGGAAAGACAGAAATATACATCAGACTTGCCATGGAAGCCATGCGAAAAGGGAAAAATGTACTTTATCTTGTTCCGGAAATAGCCGTGAGCCGCCAGCTGGAGGACAGGCTGTCAGTCCACTTCGGCAGCAGGCTGCTGACATTCCATTCCGGCGAGAGTGCTTATGAAAGGCGTGACACTGCGGAAAGGATACGCGCATCAAGGACCTCCAAAGAGCAGTCCACAGCACAGCAGGCAAATGACACGGGGGATGCGGACACATATATCGTACTCGGCACACGTTCGGCGATTTTCCTGCCGCACCATAATCTCGGCCTTGTGATAGTTGACGAGGAACATGACAGTTCATATAAGCAGGACTCCCCCGCCCCCAGATATAATGGCCGCGATGCTGCCATAATGCTCTCACAGCTCCACAGCACACAAGGGAATCCATGTCACACGATACTCGGCTCAGCAACACCTTCCCTTGAGGAACTATTCAACTGCGGAACTGGCAGACACACGATGGTATCACTTGATGAGCGCTACCACGGCTCCGTCAATTCCAGCATAGAAATCATAGACACCAAAGCGGAACGCAGGAAAAGAGGCATGACCGGCAGCTTCTCAAGAAAGCTAATCGGACACATAAACGACACGCTTTCATCCGGAGGGCAGGTCATGATATTGCGCTCGCGCAGGGCATGGGCTCCGGCACTCCAGTGCGACAACTGCGGTGACATCCCCAAATGCCCGCACTGCAACGTGAGCCTCAGTTTCCATAGCCCGTATGTGGCGGCGCATGCTGAAAGCCATGACAACATTCAGCATGGGCTATTCGATGGACGCACAGGTACTATTCCGGTTGCCCATATGCCGTCCACCGGAATCCAGGAGAAGGCGCATCACACAGGAAACATCCGCCAAGGATATATGGCATGCCACTATTGCGGCTACAGGACAGCATATACAGGCACATGCAGCAAATGCTCAGGCCCTCTCAGAAGCCTTGGCGCAGGAACTCAAAAAATAGAAGAAGAAGCTGCGGCTTTGTTTCCCGGCGCAAGGATTGAGCGTATGGACAGCGACACGATACAGCAAAGAAACCGTGCAGCAAAAACGATACGGGATTTCAGCAACGGGAGAATTGACATACTGATAGGAACGCAGATGGTAACGAAAGGATTTGATTTCAGCAATCTTCGTCTTGTTGCCGTCATTGCAGCCGATTCCCTTCTCGGAGCACAGGATTTCCGTGCAGACGAGAAAGCGCTCCAGATACTCGAACAATTCCGCGGAAGATGCGGAAGAAGAGGAGAACAAGGGCTTTTCGTGATACAGACATCACAGCCTGAACACCCTTTATACAGAAGGCTCTCCGGAGATGAAGCAAAAAAGTTCAACATGGAGCTTCTGCAAGAACGAAAGGACTTCAACTTCCCGCCTTTCACAAGAATCGTGGAGATAACTATCAAGTCCACGAATGAAGCACGTGCAGAGCAGACAGCCCAGGTTCTCGCCCAAAGAGTCCAGGCAGCCTTGGAATCTTGTTTGCGCCACGGGATGCAGCAAAGCGGAACGCAGCAAAACGTAATGCATGCTCACCTGGTAACTGGGCCATATGCCCCCGCAGTCAGCAAAATAGCCGATTATCACATCAGGAAGATACGCGTCAGCCTCAAGAAAGACAGGATGCTCCAAGCCGGGAAAGATGCCATCATGAAAACCGTAAAAGCAGCAGAAAAGGCCGCCGGAGGACACTGCCAAATAACGATTGACGTGGATCCGGCGTGATTATCAAAAGGAATGGACTAAGGTCTCACAACATTTATCTGGTCTTCCAGGACTTCCAATGTGACAGGAGCATTTCCTATCACCTCCCCGTCAACTTCAAAACTCTCCCCGTCCGCGTTGCCGCAAGGAGCCACAGTCACTTTACGGCATCTTGCAGTCACCAATTCCCGCACACTCAGAAAGCTGCCTGTAAACAGTTTATAAGCCTGGGAAGCAATTCGCATCATGGGAAGATCCGGAATAAGAGTCAAGTCAAGAAGGCCGTCATCCGGAATCGCTGAAGGGGTCTGGCGCATTCCGCCTCCTGAATACTTTCCCGTTCCGAACGCAATTGAAAGATAATCTCCGCAAAATACTTCTTTGCCGTCACAGATTACACGGACCTTGGACGGCACACGATTCATTACGCACTGCAGCAACGCTCCGAGATAAAGCTTGCGGCCTCTGAAGCCCTGCTCCTTTTTCCTGTTCACAATGTCGCACACTCTGGCATCAAGCCCCACACCGGCAACATTGGCCATATACGAGACATTGGCAGCCACATCCCCAGAAGGAGCGCCCGCTACTGCAACACGCACCACATCCTGCTTTCTGACGGAACCGTCTCCGATAAGAGCAGCAGCCTTTGCAATGTCACGCGGCACACCGGCAGTCCTTATCCAGTCATTGCCGGACCCTACGGGAATCACCCCTATCGTGAAGTCACTGAATGTAAGGTCTGATTCCACCGAAGAGACATATTGCCCGATACCACCGAGCACATCATGTATTGTCCCGTCGCCGCCTACCGCTATGAATTTACGATAACCGTCACGGCAGGCCATCAGGCTCAATGCCATGGCATTATGGCCGTTCCCGGTTGAGAGGGAGTCAAAGTCAACGCCATATCTTTCAAGCAGTTTCTCCGCCTCTGCCCAGTATGCTCCCGCTTTCTTTGAGGCGGCGTACACATTAACTATGGCCATCCATTTGCCTGACTTATCCGATATATCCATTAGTCCAACTACGTTTGCTGTGATGATTTTGTATCCATTGTCCCTTTAGCCGCATTTGGGCGACACCAGTTACTTGCGCCAAGGATGCCGCGCACGTCCTCCCACTTGTGAGGCAGGATTTTCCTGCTTCCCGTTCAGGAACAATTTATCAACAAAAGTAGCAAATAAAGAGATTGAATAAAATTTATTTTGTAACTTTGTGGGTTAGTGAGTGCAGAGGGCATGCAACGTCAGGAGCATGGACTATGCCGAACGGGAACAAAGAAAAGGACGGATGTCCTTAACTTTGTAGGTTAGTGAGTGCAGAGGGCGCATCCCGCCAGGGATACGGACTATGCCGAACGGGAACAAAGAAAAAGACGAATGTCTTTAACTTTGTGGGTTAGTGAGCGCAGAGGGCATGCAACGTCAGGGGCATGGTCTATGCCGAACGGGAACAAAGAAAAAGGCCAAGGTCTTTAACTTTGTGGGTTAGTGAGTGCAGAGGGCGCATCCCGCCAGGGATACGGACTATGCCGAACGGGAACAAAGAAAAGGACGGATGTCCTTAACTTTGTAGGTTAGTGAGCGCAGAGGGCATGCCGCGTCAGGGGCATGGACTATGCCGAACTGGAACAAAGAAAAAGGCCAAGGTCTTTAACTTTGTGGACCAAGGACCAGGGCAGGATGCCATGGGAACAACAGGAGAAAAAGTCCTTTGTAAATATCAATAAATGGGAAAAGTAATTGCAATAGCAAATCAGAAGGGCGGAGTCGGCAAGACTACGACAGCCATCAATTTGGCCGCATCACTGGCCGTACTGGAGAAAAAGGTACTCATCATAGATGCCGATCCCCAGGCCAACACCACGTCCGGCCTGAACTTTTCTCCGGACAACGACCAGAAGAGAACCCTCTATGAAGTCATGATTGGGGAAATCAGCATACGCGACAGCCTCATCCAGACCGAAATCGGTTCACTTCACATGATTCCTTCGCACATAAACCTTGTCGGAGCAGAGCTTGAACTGGTGGAAGACCCGAACAGGGAAGCCTTCCTCAAGAACGCGCTCGCGCCCATCAAGGACGAATACGACTACATAGTCATAGACTGCTCCCCTTCCCTCGGCCTCATAACGATAAACTCGCTTACAGCGGCCGATTCGGTAATAATTCCGGTGCAGCCCGAGTTTTTTGCGCTCGAAGGTCTCGGAAAACTGCTTCAGACAATACGTCTCGTGCAGGCCGGACCGAACCCGTCGCTCACTATTGAAGGATTTGTCGTAACCATGTTCGACGGAAGGACAAAAGTGCACAACCAGGTTGTAGGAGAGTTGCAGGAGCACTTCAAAGACATGGTATTCAACACCATAATACAGAGGAACATACGATTGAGCGAAGCGCCTTCGCACGGCAAGCCGATCATCCTCTATGACGTAATCTGCAACGGCACGACAAACTACCTGAACCTGGCCAAGGAAGTGCTTGAGAAAAACAGCTAAGGAGAAGACAGATGAGCAAACAGCAGAGAGGCCTGGGAAAAGGCATAGGAGCGCTCCTGGGAGCGGATGCAGACCTGAGCAACATAAGGAAACCGGTAGGATACATCAACAAGGAAGTTGTTACCTCTGACCAGCCGCGTCAGGGGACGGCTGACGTATTGCGCATACCTACCGACATGATTGAGCCGAACCCATTCCAGCCAAGGATGAACTTTGACCAGGAAGCCTTGGAGGAACTCGGCGAGTCAATACGCACCCTCGGCCTGATACAGCCTATTACCGTGCGCAGGAAACCGGACGGAAGATATCAGATAATAAGCGGAGAAAGGCGTTTCAGGGCATGCAGGGCAACCGGAATGGAGATGATTCCGGCATACATACGCGACACAGACGACCAGGGCATGCTCGAAATGGCCATCGTCGAAAATATACAGAGGGAGAACCTCGACCCGATTGAAGTGGCTATGAGCTACCAGAGACTTATAGAGGAATGCAATCTGACGCAGGAGCAGATGGCGGTAAGGGTCGGGAAAAAGCGTGCATCAGTGACAAATTATCTCCGTCTTCTGAAACTTCCGGCCAAGATACAGCACGACTTGAAAGTATCCCTGCTCAGCGTTGGTCATGCCAAAGTCCTGCTTGGAGTGGAAGACCAGCAGTTGCAGGAATACCTGTGCGACCTTGTAATCAAGGACGATCTGTCTGTGCGCCAGCTTGAAGAGAAAATCAAGAAGCTGTCCCAGAAAAAAAACGGGAGCAAGGAACAGGGGCAGGATCTCCCTGAAGAGTATTTCAAGGTTCTGGAGATTGTCGGAAAATATTTTGAGAATGATATCAGTCTAAAGCGTTCTACCGCGGGGAAAGGCACAATGACGATACATTTCAGTTCGGACGAAGAGGTCCGCAAATTCCTGACAGCGCTTGAAGAGTCTAAATTCTAAGTCAGAGACACTGCAGATGCCCCATAGACTGAAGAAATATGTAATTATGCTGGTCGTATGCCTCACAGGCACTACGTTGACATGTCATGCCCAGTTCAAGGAAAAGGCGTTCACTCAGACATATAACGAAAAGACGGACTCGACAGCAGTCGCTGACACGGCAGACAAACTGTTCTCATTCAAGGAATATTTCGGCGGACTTTCCCATAAGAACACAATGAAAATCGGGACGATGTTCGCCGGTTCAGTGTTTCTTCCGGGAACTGCACAGATATACAATAAAGACTACTGGAAACTGCCGATAGTATATGGAGGAATAGGCGCCTTCGCAGGTACGGGAGGATATTATATGCACCGGTACACCAAATCGAAGAAGGCATATGAAAACTTCATGTCAGAAAAATCCGCCTTCGAGACTGAGACCGGAATCCCCTACCCTCATGTTGCTCCGGAGATTGATTACCGATCCAGGACCACAGGAGCATGGCTTCTTGCAGGCGCGGGACTCATGTACTGGGGCAGCCTGATGGACGGAATCGTATGTTATGAGTCCAACAAGTATCCGCATCCAGGAAGAGCTACGCTATATTCCGCACTGCTGCCTGGACTTGGCCAGATATACAATGGTGAACTGTACAAGGTGCCGATATATTGGGGCGGCCTGATGGTATCGATACATTGCCTCACGCTCTACGACACCAACTACAAGCGCTTCAAACGCATACACAACGAGGCTACCAATCCGGACGGGAATTATACAGGTCCGGTATCCGGTGAGACAGCAAAGTGGTACAGGGACGTGTACAGGCGTTATCGTGACTACTCGATAGTGGCAACCGCACTGGTATATCTGCTGCAGGTCATTGATGCCAACGTATTTGCATACATGCATGGTTTTGAGGTTTCCGATGACATTACAATGAATATAGAGCCGGCAGTCATAGCACCTGACAACACTTATGCTATGAATCCGGGGGCCGGGGCATTCGGGCCGGAACAGAATGCATTAGGTCTGAGAGTCGGCATAAGATTCTGACATCAACCGGACTCAGGACCATCTTACAAGAGGAATGAATATGAAAATAAGTAAATTTATAGCAGCCGCATTAGCGGCTGCGCTTGCGGCTGGCACATGCATCGCCGGCACGCTGCCTGATGCGTCAGGACAGGAAAGGAAAACCGGAATAAGGGCAGGACGGAAATCTGCGGCAAGCAGCGCAAAGCTTCAGGAGGAAAACGCCAGGCTCAAAGAGACGATTGATTCGCTCAGGCAGGAGCTTGAGAGCTGCCGTGCTGAAATGAGGATGACAGACAGCCTGACAAGCGAAATGATCAGCCTGTACGAGGAGAACGAAGACAAGATTGCTGCAGGCATGTCGCCTGAAGAATATACTGCGGAAGTGTCCGACAGCCTGCTGAACATATGGTATGCCCATAGGATGGCATGCACCGGCAATTCGGAGGAGTATGACATGGATTCGGTACGGTTCCGCTCTGATGTGCCTGATGAGGTATATATAGAAAGGATACGAAAGATGAATTCTTTCATAACGCTTCCGTACAACGAAATCGTCAAGAATTACATAATCCTCTATTCGGACAAGATGCCGACGAAAATGTCGCATATACTCGGTCTGTGCGACTACTATATGCCGATATTCAATGAGGTGTTCAACAAATATGACATCCCGGAGGAACTTAAGGCAATGGCTGTGATTGAGTCAGCCCTTAACCCTACGGCTGTCTCCAGGGCAGGGGCAAAGGGAATGTGGCAGTTCATGTACTCAACGGCTAAGATATACGGCCTGCACATAGACTCGTTTGTGGACGAAAGGCTTGACCCTGTGAAATCAGCCGAAGCTGCGGCAAAATACCTTAAGGATTCTTACGAGATATTCGGCGACTGGAACCTGGCCATAGCTTCGTATAACTGCGGAGCCGGAAATGTAAACAAGGCGATACGCCGGAGCGGAGGCAAACGTGCATTCTGGGACATCTGGCCGTACCTTCCGAGAGAAACGCGCGGCTATGTCCCTGCATTTGTCGGAGCCTTATATACAATGACCTACTACAAAGAGCATGGAATCAGGCCGGAAGCCATAGAAATGCCATTGGTCATGGATACCCTAAAGATAAACAAGATGCTCCACCTCAAGCAGGTAAGCCATTTCACTGGCGCGCCTGTAGAGGAACTGAGGAACCTCAACCCGCAGTACAGGCATGACATAATACCGGGGAACGACAGGGAGTATATACTTCGTCTGCCATATAAATACACAAACGCGTTCATAGAGAATGAAGACTCCATCTATGTCCACAAGACAGAGGAATATTTCAATCCTGTGACCATCAAGAAAATAAAAGACGGCGGCGACGGAGAAAGAATAGTCCATAAGGTAAGGAACGGCGAGTACCTTGGAAAAATCGCCGGCAAGTACCATGTCAGCGTATCCCAGATCAAGCGCTGGAACAACTTGAGCAGCAACAATATCAGGGTCGGACAAAGGCTTGTGATATACCGAGGCGGGAAAGGCCCTTCAGCTTCGTACTCAAACACATCAAACACGTCCGCCAAACAGGTACAACAGTCAGGCTCGGCACAAAAGCTGTCATCACAGGCACAGCCGGCCAAAGGCAGCCAGTCGCAAGGCTCACAACAACAGCCAGCTTCCGGAAGCTATACTGTATATACTGTAAAAAGCGGCGACTCCTTATATACGATAGCCAAGAACTACCCTGGAGTCAGTGCACAGGACATAATGAACTTCAACGGAATCGGGTCTTCAATAAAGCCCGGCATGAAGATAAGAATCCCCAAAAACTGACCAGGCAACCGCAGGAAAATCAAATCCTGAATACAAACTGAACCTTAAGCTCGGCTCTGCCGGGCTTTTTCTTTTCACCTTTCATGAAAGGGTAAGAAGTAAATGCAGCCCTGAGATAGAACCGTCCCCATCTAGCGAATCTCCAAGAGGCAACGGCAGATGTCCACATTCCCCTTCCATAGAATGCCGGCACTGTGAACGAGCCAGGGGCATCCCTCTCATAAACATAAATACGGTCATTCCAATTGTCAATACGGAAGAATCCCTGGCGCAGAAACACGGAAACAGCCGAATCACGATATCCGCCTTCCGCATAGCCGAGCAGGCCGGTTCCAGAGCAGACCAATGCATTGAATCTTACGGCAGATGAAAACCGCCCGCTGATGAAAGACAGGTCAGACCTGCAGTCCGTCCTGAAAGGCTCACCCCATGTCCTGTAGCGGAATACAAGCCTTACTGACAGTTTCAAAAAATCGGCAAGCATATGTTCCGACTTCATCTTGGCCTGAACCTGCAAGTCTCTTGCAGAACCTTTCGATTTACCATCCGGGAAAAATGCCGCATCGGCAGAAAAAGTGCCCACATGCCGTCTTATGCTTGCTCCATATCCCTGTTTTCCCCTAAGCCTCACCCATCCTCCGGCAGAAAACTCTCCGCTGAGAGAAGCAGCATACTCATTTGAGCACTTGGTGGAACTTGATGCCGCACCGGACTGCGCTGCATGATACCCGGGAGGATAATATCTGGCCATCGCAGCCATCCTGAATCCCTCGCAAACCGGGAAAACCGTTCCGGCAAGTACAGCAGGAACCCATGACAGCCAGTCAAAAGACACTTCTGAAAAAACATCGGTCCCACGTATGCAAAAAGCAGCATCCAAAGAAGTCTTCATGTCCGGTATGCCGTCAAGCCTGCCGGAAAACACTCCGGACATTTCAGCGTAATGCGTGACAGAAACCTGCCCGCTCCGGCAAAACCAGGCAACATTGATTGCAGGAAGCAAAGAAAGCTCTCCCGGAGCATAAGTGAGTTTCTTCAGACCAGGAATCCCCGCAGACACAGATACGGAAAAATTGCGAGCCGCGAACTCCGCAGCCACACCTGTGTGCGCCATGCTTCCCGTATATGACCATGACTGGGATATCCCGGTGGGCTTTTTCATAAAAGACGACGGCGATTCCAGGGCACCCATCGTCATGCCATTCCACAATGCAAGCCCCTGCCCGTATCTGGCATTGAAATCCCCAAGGACAATCCTTGAGCGTATCCTCCTGAAATCCATAGCAAGACTGCCAGTGAAAGCAGTGGGAAGAGGTACGGGAGCTGAATAGCCATATGACACTCCGGCAAGAAAGCCAAGTTGCTCACCATACGTGACCCTTGCCTTCACGGCACTGCTCCATTCCATCCCGGTATCAGCAGAACCTCCATCACACAAGGGCCAACGTGCTCCCGCCTTAATTGCCGCATCGGAATGAACCGCACCTCCCGATTTTCCCAAGCCTCCAGCCTGAGACATGCTCTCAAGGGAGACAAATGGTGCAAGTGCCTCGGTAAAGGCCTCCCCGAAACCGTCAACTGCAGCAAGTTCGGAATACGACATCACATCCCCGTGTCTGGAGCGGTAATCCGCCAAAGATGCAATCTGATACCTTGACAACAGTCCCGATGCTGCCAAGGCACGCTCAGAGGCCATGTTTATACGCAAGGGCCTTGAGAGCAGAGCCGAAAGCCGCTCAATTTCATCTGGCTCCATTTCTTCCGGACTTGAGCATCCCGAAAGCCTCATGATAAATTCCAGCTCATGAGTGCCGTCAAGGCCTCCTACCGATGCCCGCCCGCGTTGTGCCCCGCATGTCATTTCTGCCAGAACCACCAGAAAAACCATAACAATCATCCGCCGCATATCCGTCATTTTGAGTCAGCGCAAAAGTATGCAGCACGGAAGACAATCATGTTGTCTTTGGCAAAAACAACAAGCGATTTTTCTTTTTCTTTAAAACTAAAAAAAATATTCAGTTCATTTTTTAGCTTTTTTTAAAGCGATTATGAAGGTTTTATGTTAATTTTGCCGCTTGTTTTAGTAAAAATTCCTATGGAAAGAATAAAATTGCATGACAAGACGTTCAAGACATTCATTCCTTATGAAAGAATCATCGCCTCTATAGATGAGGTGGCAGCAAAAATTAATGAAGACTTCCGCGGATGCGAGGACATTCCAGTCCTTCTGTGCGTGCTGAACGGATCCATCATGTTCATGGGAGAACTCATGAAAAGGCTTGACTTCAACTGCCAGGCCGTATCCGTCAAACTCACCTCATACGAGGGGACAAGCACGACCGGACGTGTAAAGCAGGCCATGGGACTTACTGCCGACATAACAGGCAGGCGTGTCATAATAGTGGAGGATATCGTGGACTCGGGAAACACTATCGTAGAGCTGAAGAACATCCTTGCGGAGCATGGAGCCTCAGAATCACGCGTGTGCACCCTTCTTTTCAAGCCGGCAGCACTGCAGAAGGAAATCAGTCTCGACTATGTGGCAATGGAGATTCCCAACGACTTTATCGTCGGATTCGGCCTTGACTACAATGAGCTGGGAAGAAATTATAAGGACATCTATGTCCTTGACGAATAGTTCCCTCCCAATATCCACCAACAGACAAAATGAAAAGCCGTACAGGAGCGCCAGCTGTGCGCATCCGCCGGCATGTTATCGACTATAATTTTTGACAAGATGAAATATTACATTCTTTTCGGCCCTCCGGGCGCCGGCAAAGGCACCCAGGCAACTGCTATGGTTGAGAAATACAATCTTCACCACATTTCCACAGGAGCGCTCCTGCGCAAAGAGATTGCAGCAGGCTCAGAACTCGGTCTCAAGGCCAAGGCACTTATCGAGCAAGGCTGCCTTGTGCCGGACGAAGTTGTGGAAGGCATGATTGAAAATGAATTCAGGACAGTAACCGGTGTTGACGGATTCCTCCTTGACGGATTTCCCCGCACCCTTCCTCAGGCAGAGGCGCTTGACGCAATTCTCGCAAGAAATTCAGACGAGGTTACAGCCACCGTGTCAATCATGATTCCTGACGCCATGATAATGGAGCGCATCAAAGGACGCGCACTCAAGGAGGGACGTGCTGACGATGCAAGCGAAGATGTCATCAACAACAGAATCGCCACCTATCACAGCCAGACTGAACCTCTCATAGGATACTACAGGAACGCCGGCAAATATCACGAAATTGACGGCACCGGAACAATCGAAGAGGTGCGCGACAGGATTTTCTCCGCCATGGACAAATTCTGAGCATCACTATAAAGACAAGCAATCAATAAGGCTCCTGCCTCCAGTTGCGCCATGCAGCATGAAGGCAGGAGTCTTTATTGCATTTAATCCGGCATGTATCCAAAAGATTCACTATCTTTGTAGATTATTCTGTTTCATTTGCATAGGGTTCGGACGACATATCGGGTGACGGACGCGGGATGGAGCAGGACAGTTTATGATGCATGTTTTGCCCGTTTTTTGCAATGGTTTCGCACCTTGTGGCACAGACGGGCATACATATTGGACAAATTATTGACAACTAAAGATTTATGGCAGACAGCAATTTCATTGACTATGTGAAGATCTATTGCCGCTCGGGCAACGGAGGAGCAGGATCCACACACATGAGAAGAGAAAAATACATTCCCAAAGGAGGTCCTGACGGAGGAGACGGAGGACGCGGAGGACATATCATATTAAGGGCCAATCCGCAATTCTGGACTCTCATCCACCTCAAATACAGGAAGCATATAATGGCCGAGCATGGAGGAGCAGGAAGCGGACAGCTCATGAAAGGAAAGAACGGAGCTGACATATATCTTGACGTTCCGCTCGGAACTGTGGCCAAGGATGCCGAGACAGGAGAAATACTTTTCGAACTTGTGGAAGCCGGAGAAGAGAGGATTCTCGTAAAAGGCGGCCGCGGAGGACTCGGAAACAACAATTTCAAATCGGCCACAAACCAGACCCCGAGATATTCCCAGCCAGGAGAGCCTTTTGAGGAAGGCTGGTTCATACTCGAGCTGAAGCTTCTTGCAGACGTGGGACTCGTGGGATTTCCGAATGCGGGCAAATCCACATTGCTCTCAACCGTATCCGCGGCAAGGCCTAAGATAGCGGACTACCCTTTCACGACACTCGAGCCGAACCTCGGCATAGTCAGCTATTATGATGACCAGTCTTTCGTCATGGCCGACATCCCGGGCATAATAGAAGGCGCTCACGAAGGCAAGGGCATCGGAATGCGCTTCCTCAGGCATATTGAACGCAATTCCATACTGCTGTTCATGCTGCCGGCGGACGAAGACGACATAAGCAACGGATACAGGATACTCCTGAACGAGCTTAAAGAATACAACCCAGAGCTCCTCGTAAAGGACAGGGTGCTTGCCATCACGAAATCCGACATGCTCGATGAGCAGCTCAAGAGCGAGATTGAGGCCGGGCTTCCTGGGGACATTCCGCATGTGTTCATTTCTTCTTTTACGGGAGAAGGAATCAAAGAGCTGAAGGACATGCTTTGGGAGGCACTGCATAAAGAGACTGAAGACATAGGGGCACCGACGGTCCTGTTCCCTGGCGACAGCAACCAGATGGAGATTCCGTCACAGGATGAAAACGAAATATAGCAGGACATGACTTGGCAGGAAATACACATGCTTGACCAGCGGCTGACTTTGGCCATAAACAGCTGGAACAGCCCATGGAGCGACAAGATATGGGCGTTTTTCTCGGACATACCGGTATGGATACCGCTTTACGTGCTCATAGCCGGCTATGCCTGCTTCAGGCTTGGATGGAAAAAAGGGCTTATCGTCATTGCCGCAGCGCTGCTTACGTTCGGATTCTGCGACCAGTTCTCGAATCTCATCAAGAATCTCGTATGCAGAATCCGGCCGCTGAATGACGGCTATATGATATCCCAGGGCCTGAACATACTGGAAAGAGGAGGAGGCTACAGCTTCTTTTCCGCCCACGCGGCAAATGTGCTTGGTCTGGCAACATGCACATATACCGGACTTCGTGAGGACACAAGAAAGAGCTACGGCACATACGCTGCACTAATATTCACATGGGCGGCCCTCGTTTCCGTAAGCAGGATATTCGTAGGAAGGCATTATTTGGGTGACGTGCTTGTCGGAGCGGCCATAGGAGCGGCTGCTGGACTGGCATTCGGGCTTCTTGCACGTGCCGTAATGAAGCGCTTGCCATCAAAAAAGTTAGCATAAAACATATCAATCATGAATATTAAGAAATGTCTAAAGCCAAAGTGGCTGATACCGGCCCTTGTGCTGATTGTTGTTGCAGTTATTGTGTTATGCATCATCCTGAGACCTGAGCATCAAGAAGTTGTGCTGCCTACAGTGGCGACGGAGCCGGTCAAGACCGAGGATGTTTACATATACGGAGACTATGTCGGACGCATACGTGCCCAGCAGTTCGTGGAAATAAGGGCCAGGGTGGAAGGCTATCTTGAAAAGATGCTTTTTGAAGAGGGTACCTATGTGAAAAAAGGACAGACCCTGTTCATAATTGACCCTCAGCTTTACCGCGCCCAGGCAAACAGGGCCAAGGCACAGCTGAACAAGGCCAGGGCGCAGGCTCTCAAGGCAAAGCGCGACCTGGACAGAATAAGGCCTCTGTATGAGCAGAATGCGGCCAGTCTCCTTGACCTGGACAACGCCATGGCGACATATGAAAGCGCGGTGGCGGACGTTGCCGTATATGAGGCGGACCTTACACAGGCCGAGATGACCCTGAGCTATACGGCAGTGCAGTCCCCTATCTCCGGATATATATCGGAACGCAACGCTGACATAGGAACTCTCGTCGGCCCAGGCGGTAAATCGCTTCTTGCGACAATCGTAAAGAGCGACACAGTGCGCGTGGACTTCAGCATGACAGCGCTTGACTATCTGCGCAGCAAGGACAGGAACGTGAACATAGGACACAGGGACACCACACGCAAATGGGACCCTTACATAACGGTGACGCTTGCGGACGGCTCACAGTATCCATACCGCGGCCTGGTGGATTTCGCGGACCCGCAGGTTGACCCGCAGACCGGAACTTTCTCAGTGCGCGCTGAGATGCCGAATCCTGGACAGACGCTGCTCCCAGGGCAGTTCACCCAGGTAAGGCTTCTGCTTGACGTGCATGAGAATGCGGTAGTGGTCCCTTCAAAGGCTCTGCTGATTGAAAAAGGAGGAGCGTACATTTTCGTTGTGCGCCAGGACAATATCGTAGAAAAGCGTCTTGTTGTCACAGGACCGGAAATCCCGGGCAACAGGACAGTCGTGGAAAGAGGTCTCGTATCTGACGAGAGGATAGTGGTAGAGGGATATCACAAGCTTACACACGGAATGGAAGTAGAGCCAGTCAATACGGCATCTGAAGAAACGCAGGAAGGAGGGAATTAGCCTATGAAAAGCGATTTTTTCATTGACAGGCCGGTGCTTTCGGCCGTATTGTCCATACTCATAGTCATAGTGGGATGCATCGGACTCGTGATGCTTCCCGTTGACCAGTACCCACAGATAGTTCCTCCCGTGGTGAGGATTTCGGCTTCTTACCCGGGAGCTGATGCCCAGACAGTGACCCAGGCAGTAGCCACCCCTATCGAGCAGCAACTGAACGGCTCACCGGGAATGATTTATATGGAGTCTTCGAGCACCAATACCGGAAGTTTCTCGGCAATGGTGACCTTCGACATTGACACAGACCCGGACCTTGCCGCCGTTGACATACAGAACAGGCTCAAGATGGCGGAATCACGCCTGCCGGCAGAGGTCGTGCAGAACGGAATCAGCGTCGAGAAGCAGGCCGCCAGCAAGCTTATGACGATTACACTTTTGTCCTCGGACCCGAAATATGACGAGATATATCTGAGCAACTACGCCACATTGAATGTCCAGGACATGTTGAGGCGAATACCGGGAGTCGGAAGCATATCCAATGTCGGAAGCCGTTACTATGCTATGCAGATATGGGTGCAGCCGGACAAGCTCGCAGACATGGGGCTCACAGTGCAGGACCTGCAGTCGGCCATAAAGGACCAGAACCGCGAATCAGCCGCCGGAGTGCTCGGCCAGGCTCCAATCAGAGATGCGGACATAACCATCCCGATCACGGCGCAGGGCCGTCTCTCTTCCGTCAGCGAATTTGAGGACATCGTGGTAAAGGCATATCCGGACGGTTCGATAATCCGTCTGAAAGACGTCGCCAGGATTTCACTTGAGGCATCCTCATATGCGACGGAGAGCGGAATGAACGGTCTGAATGCGGCTGTGCTTGACATAAAGATGCTTCCGGGGGCGAATGCCATGGAAGTCGCCGAGTCCGTCAAGAATGCCATGGAAAGCATAGCCGCAAATTTCCCGGAAGGCATCTCATACAAGATTCCTTTCGACATGACGACCTATATATCACAGTCAATCCACAATGTTTACAGGACCCTCTTCGAGGCGCTTCTGCTTGTGATTCTGGTCGTATTCCTGTCTCTGCAGAACTGGAGGGCTACCGTGATTCCGGTCATTGCCGTCCCTATTTCCCTTATCGGAACATTCGGAGTGATGCTCCTGTTCGGCTTTTCCCTGAACATGCTGACCCTGCTGGGACTTATTCTTGCCATCGGTATAGTCGTGGATGACGCCATTGTCGTTGTGGAAAACGTGGACCGCATCATGAATGAGGAGGGACTGTCCCCTTATGAGGCGACCAAGAAAGCCATGAGCAACCTCGGAGGCGCCCTCATAGCTATGTCACTCGTGCTGTGCGCCGTATTCGTTCCCGTAAGTTTCCTCGGAGGAATCACCGGACAGCTTTACCGCCAGTTCACCATCACGATTGCGGTTTCCGTGATAATATCCACTGTTGTGGCCCTGACATTGAGCCCGGTGATGTGCTCATTGCTTCTCAGGCCTGACAACGGGAGGAAGAACAAGATTTTCAGACGCATCAATTTCACCCTTGCGGTAGGCAACAAATTCTACGGGCGCATGATTAAATGGGCCTTGAACCACTCCCGCAGGATGTTCGCGGCCTTCGGAATCATAATCATAGGAATATGGATGATGAACCGCATACTTCCGCAGAGCTTCATGCCGAAGGAAGACCAGGGCTATTTCACTGTAGAGCTTGAGCTTCCCGAAGGAGCGACTCTCGAGAGGACAAGGGAAGTCACAGACAGGGCCATGGCCTATCTCCTGCAAGATTCCGACATAGAATATGTGCTGAATGTTACAGGTTCAAGCCCGAGGCTCGGTTCCAGCCCTGCACGCAGCCAGATGACCGTAATCCTGAAGCCATGGAAAGAACGCGAGACCTCTGAAATCAGTGAGATAATGGAAAGGGTTCGCAAGGAATTGTCACGCTACCCTGAGAGCAAGGTATATCTTTCCACTCCGGCGCTCATCCCGGGCCTCGGAAACTCCGGCGGCTTCGAGATGGTCCTGGAGGCAAGGGAGAACACCAGCTATGCAGAATTGCAGCAGGCCGTTGACACCTTGCTCCATTACGCAAGCAAGCGTCCTGAGTTCAGCGGACTGGTGTCATCTATGCAGAATGACATACCGCAGCTGTATTTTGACGTGGACCGTGACAAGGCCAAGCTGTCGGGTGTGCCTATCTCGGACATATTCTCTACGATGAAGGCTTTCACCGGTTCAATCTATGTCAATGACTTCAACATGTTCAACCGCATATACCGCGTGTATATACAGGCGGAGTCCCCTTATCGTGCACGCAGGGACAACCTCAACCTGTTCTTTGTGCGTGGCTCGGGCGGGACAATGATTCCAGTGACGGCACTCGGAACCACCCACTATACCACAGGTTCGGGCACAATAAAGAGGTTCAACATGTTCCAGTCGGCAATAATATCAGGAGAGGCCGCCCACGGATACAGTTCCGGACAGGCCATGAAAGAGCTGGAACGCATTGCGGCAGAGCATCTTCCTTCTTCCATCGGAGTGGAATGGAGCGGCTTGTCATATCAGGAGAAGCGCGAAAGCGGAAAGACCGGCATCGTGCTGGCCCTTGCCTTCCTCTTCGTGTTCCTCTTCCTTGCCGCCCAATATGAAAGCTGGTCGATACCTATAGCTGTCATACTGTCATTGCCGGTAGCCGTAATCGGAGCATATATAGGAGTCTGGTGCTGCGGTCTCGAGAACAACATCTATTTCCAGATAGGACTCGTGATGCTTGTCGGACTGGTGGCCAAGAATGCCATACTCATCGTAGAATTTGCGAATGAGGAGGTGAAGAAAGGCAAAGATGCGGTTTCGGCTGCACTCATTGCGGCACGCCTGAGGTTCCGTCCTATCGTGATGACCTCCCTGTCTTTCATTCTAGGACTGCTTCCGCTTGTATTCGCGTCAGGTCCAGGCTCTGCCAGCAGACAGGGAATCGGAACGGGAGTATTCTTCGGAATGTCAGTGGCAATCACCGTGGGCATTGTTTTCGTACCGTTCTTTTTCGTGTGCATATATAAGATAAAAGCAAAATTGAAAAGAAAATGAGATTCCATATAATAATAGCAGGCGCGGCTTGCGCGGCATTGTCATGGGGATGTTCCGCTGTCAAGAAATGCGTGGAACCCCAGCTTGACATACCGCAGGCATATGTGCAGGCTCCGCAGGACTCGCTGACGATAGCAGACATGGAGTGGTGGCGTTTCTATGGGGACTCCACCCTGTGCAGGATGATAAAGACGACACTGGAGCACAACAAGGACATGCTTGCAGCCGCTGCCAGGGTCGAGCGCAGCAGGCAGATGTACAGAATCAGCAAGGCTGAACTGCTGCCAGAAATAGGAGGAAAGGCTGCCGCAGACTACGAGACCAACGACTATTACGGAGGCAAGTCCAGCCGCGACGCTGAGTTTGACCTCAAGCTGACAATAGGCTGGGAAATAGACCTGTGGGGCAACCTCAGGTGGGCCAGGCGGAAAGGAGAGGCGGAATATCTCGCATCTGTAGAAGACGAAAGGGCGCTCAGGATGACCCTGATTTCTGAAGTGGCCTCCGCATATTACCGTCTGACGGCTCTCGACGACGAGCTTGACATAGTAAAAAATACCTTGCAGACGCGCCAGGAAGGTGTGAAGCAGGCAAAGCTGCGATATGAAGGCGGCCTAACCTCCGAGACTGTATATCAGCAGGCCCAGGTGGAATATGCATCTACGGCAGCTCTGATTCCGGAGCTTGAGCACCAGATTTCCGTAGCAGAGAATGTCCTGGCACTGCTCATGGGCAAATATCCGGACTGGAAAGTCGAGAGGGACTGGCACAGCAACAGCATTCTTGAAGACGTGAGGATTCCGTCAGGAATCTCATCGGAGCTTCTGCTCAGAAGGCCTGACGTAAGGGCTGCGGAACAGCGGCTCAAAAGCGCAATGGCAGCTGTGGGAATGGCCTATGCGGACAGGTTCCCGAGGCTTGTGATTGACCTTACGGGAGGACTTGAGAATGATGCCCTGAGAGGCTTCCTCCGCTCCCCTTTCTCTTATGTGGCCGGTGCCCTTACCGGACCGATATTCGGTTTCGGGCGCAAGCAGGCCAAGTACAAGGCGGCAATCTCCGCATATGATGAGGCCAGGTACAAATATGAGCAGAAGGTACTGGAGGTGTTCAAGGAGACGGATGACGCGGTTTCGGCCTACAAGAAATCACGTGAGAGGGTTGAGCTGAAGCGTGCCCTGCGCGACGCATCCTACAAATACATGAACCTTTCAAGGCTGCAATACAGAAGCGGAAGCGTGATGTATCTTGACGTGCTTGATGCGCAGAGACATTATCTTGAAGCCCAGATAAGCCTCGGAAATGCAATACGTGACGAGCATCTGTCCCTCGTACAGCTTTACAAGACACTCGGAGGAGGCTGGAACTACGTTGATGAATCCGTTTCCAAGGCCAAGCCAGCCAAGACGAAGGCGAAATAGGACTCACCGTATATGATAATTCGACAAAGGGTATCTGCGAAAAACAGATACCCTTTATTATAGCCATCTAAATCACCGGGAACTACAGCATCTCAATGACTTTCTCCATGCGGATTCCGCGCGAGCCTTTAATCAGGACCGCATGCCCCGCCAGAGGATTGCCGGCGAGCCAAGATGCCAACTCCTGAGACGACGCGAAATGAAAAACACGCAAACCCTCACATACGTATTCAGACATGTCAGCGGAACATGAAACAGTTTCAGCACAATGCTTCCCTGCAAGTTCCGTGAGTGCTTTTCCAAATTCAGTTCCCACGAGGAACAGGCTGTCAAGCCCGGTTTCCATGGCCTTACTTACGATGCGCTCATGCTCTGCCTGGGAATCGCTTCCAAGCTCAAGCATGTCCCCGAGCATGGCCGCCTTCCTGTCCGCACTGAAAATCCCGAAGTTGCCGAGCGCCGCCTCCATGCTTGTAGGATTCGCATTGTATGCATCCACTATGAGCACATTCTTTTCCGTCCTCACCATCTGAGAGCGGCTGTTTGAGGGAACATAAGACGACACGGCGCCAGCAGCCTCTTCGAGTGAAATGCCGAAATGCTGGCCGACCGCTATTGCAGCCATGACATTGTCCGCATTGTATGCCCCGACTAGTCCCGTCTCAATGACAATTTCCCCTGTGCTTCCGTCCGCAGGCACAGCCACCCTGAGATAAGGATGCTCTGAAGACGGCTCAAGCACACGTGCCTTCCGGTATTCAAGACCGTATGGAAGAACCAGAGAGTACGGACGCTCCGGGTCGTTGTGCAGATTGCGTTCTGATGCCATGCGGCACAGATAAGGATTGTCCGCATTCAGAAACACCTTGTCACCGGTGCGCCGCAGGTAATCATAGAGTTCTCCCTTTGTATTCATAACTCCCTCAAAACTTCCGAAACCGAGCAGATGAGCCTTGCCGACATTGGTGACGAGTCCATAATTCGGAAGCGCGATGTCAACCAGTTCCTTTATGTCACCAGGATGGCTTGCTCCCATCTCCACGACGGCAATCTGAGTCTTGTCATTGATTCTGAGCAAAGTAAGCGGCACGCCTATGCTATTGTTCAGATTGCCCTCGGTTGCAGTGACATTGTATTTCACCGAAAGGACTTCGCGTACAAGTTCCTTTGTGGTGGTCTTGCCGTTTGTTCCAGTAAGGGCTATGACTGTCAGCGGCTTTCCGTCAACGAATGTCATGGAGCGGTGCCAACGCGCAAGCTCCTGCAATGCTTTCAGTGTATCCCCGACAGGGATTATCCTCGCATCATCGGCTGAACATGCCGCCACAGCGGAATCTGCGGCCACTACAGCATAAGCGGCACCGGACTCCAGAGCCTTCATAGCATATTCGTTCCCGTCAAAATTCTCCCCCTTAAGGGCAAAGAACAATTCCCCGCCCTTCAATGTACGGGTGTCAGTGGCGACAGCCCCGCATTTCTTGAATATATCGTATAATGCAATTATGTCCATCATCTTCCTGTGCTTCCGAATCCGCCTTCTCCCCTTTCTGTAACATCAAGTGACACGGACTCGTCCCATTCAACTTTCTCATATCTTGCAACCACCATCTGTGCAATCCTCTCCCCGGGATTCACCACAAAAGGCTCATCTGATAGATTCACCAGAATGACTTTTATCTCACCCCTGTAGTCAGCATCTATTGTACCCGGCGAATTAAGGACCGATATTCCATGCTTGGCAGCCAATCCGCTTCTGGGGCGTATCTGTGCCTCGAGACCTTCCGGCAAGGCTATGAAAATTCCTGTAGGTATGACTGCCCTTCCAAGGGGCGCAAGAGATACCGGAGCGGAAATGTCGGCCTTGAGATCCATCCCGGCAGATTTCTCCGTAGCATAGGCAGGCAAAGGCCATGCTGACTTGTTCACGATTTTGACTTTCATCACTATAGATTTTATATTCACTTCCAGAACCGGCAAAAATACGTAAAATATTCCTAAAACCATCGGTACATCTGAAGCCATACACCTGCATCCGTAAAATTATAGAAGAGGCACACTTTCCATTAAAAACAAAGTCCCATTAAATAAAAATAATTATATTTGCACGCACTAACAATAAAATATTTTAATAACATAATAACCGGCACTACCCAATGGCAGGCAAAAATTCAAGAGGCCATCTGATATTCATGGCTGTCACAGCTTCAATAGGAGGCATTCTTTTCGGCTATGATACGGCCGTGATATCAGGAACGACAGAAATCGTAAGATCCCAGTTCGCACTGGGCGACATTCAAGAGGGATGGTATGTGGGCTGCGCACTCATCGGGTCAATTTTAGGAGTCCTTGCTTCAGGCATGCTTAGCGACGGTCTCGGACGCAAGATGACGATGCTCATATCAGCTGTCCTGTTCAGTGTCTCGGCCATAGGCTGCTCAGTCTGCCCGGATTTCGGCTCTCTTGTAGCTTACCGCATAGTCGGAGGCGTCGGAATAGGCATAGTATCGGTCGTTTCCCCGATTTACATCTCAGAAGTGTCTCCCGCAAAAGTCCGGGGCACCCTCGTGTCACTCTACCAGCTGGCAATCACGGCCGGTTTTCTTCTGGCTTATCTGACAAACTGGATAATAGGCTCCTCTGCCGACGCAAATGCCACCGCCGGCCTTTCACATGAATATGGCGCAAGCCTGACATACAGGATGTTCAACTCGGAGTCATGGCGCGGCATGCTCGGAAGCGAGACGATACCGGCCCTCCTGTTCCTTGTCACAATCCTGTTCATACCGGAAAGTCCCAAATGGCTTATCGTGAAAGGACGGACCCAAGAAGCGGCCGCTGTCCTCAGAAAAATCATGCCTTCTGAAAAAGAGGTCCGCGAAGAAATGAATGCGGCCGCAAGCACTCAGGGAACGGAGTCCTCAGGCTCATGGAAGGATTTGCTCAGGCCCGGCATTCTTACGGCTGTAATCGCAGGATGCGCCATAGCTATGCTCGGCCAGTTCATGGGCGTGAACGCCGTCCTGTACTATGGGCCGAAGATATTTTCAGAGGCAGGTTTCAGCGACCCTATGTTCTCGACAGTCCTTGTCGGAGCAGTAAACATGCTGACAAGCATACTCGCGGTCCTTATCATTGACAAGGCAGGACGAAAAAAGCTGATATACTGGGGAGTGTCTGGAATGATAATATGCCTTCTCTGCATCGGCACCTATTTCGCATGGGGCGGGAAACTCGGTCTCGGCAACGGGTTCATGCTCACGTTTTTCCTGGCCTACGTGTTCTGCTGCGCGATTTCCATATCCGCGGTAGTGTTCGTGCTGCTGTCAGAAATGTATCCGAACAGCATAAGGGGACGCGCCATGTCTGTGGCAGGCTTCTCCCTGTGGACCGGAACATACCTTATAGGCCAGCTGACACCTGTGCTCCTCGGATGGAGCCAGGCAGGGACATTCTTCCTTTTCGCCGTCATGTGCGTACCTTATATGCTCATCATGTGGAAGATAATTCCGGAAACCGCCGGAAAAACCCTCGAAGATATTGAAAGATACTGGAATAAACATTAGATTTGTGCCATTAATCTTCCCGCATGATGAACAGTTCCTTTTTAAGCAACATAGACGGCAAGAATGCTGTCCTCAAGCAACAGATACTCGGTCTGTGCATAAATGACGGCGATTACAGCATAGCCGATTTGAGCAAAGAGATGAATACGAGCGTCCCGACCATCACAAAACTTGTCGGAGAGCTGATTGAAGACGGCTTCATAACAGAGTTCGGCAAAATCGGGACGGGAGGCGGACGCAGGCCGAGCATATACGGGCTGAATCCGTCCGCCGGGCATTTTGTAGGAGCGGATGTCGGACGTCATCATGTCAGCATAGCTGTCACCAATTTCAAGGGACAGCTCCTGGATTTCATACCGGGCATTCCTTTTGTGCTCGAAAGTTCAGAGGAGTCATTCAGGAAACTGTGCGAGGTAATCAGGGGACAGCTCGACAAGCTGGACATCAGCGCGGACAGCGTCAGGGCATACGGGATAAACCTTACGGGGCGCGTGAACAACAGGACCGGATACAGCTTCACATATTTCATAGGCGAGGACATGCCTCTTTCAAGTGTCCTGGAGCAGGAACTCGGAAGCCCGGTGTTCATAGAGAACGATTCAAGGGCAATGACCTACGGAGAGTACATATGCGGCGCATGCAGGGATGAGAAGAATGTACTGTTCCTCAACGTAAGCTGGGGACTGGGAATGGGGATGATAATTGACGGAAGGCTGTCATACGGCAAATCCGGATTCAGCGGCGAGATTGGACACTTCCCTCTTCTGGACAACAACCAGATATGCCGCTGCGGAAAGACAGGATGTCTTGAGACCGGGGCCTCAGGCTCGGCCCTGCACAGGATTTTTCTCACCAAACTGCATGAGGGAAGGAATTCGATGCTCTCGGACAGTTTCAAGAAAGGTGAGGATATATCGCTTGATGCAATCCTTGATGCCCTGGCCGAGGAGGACGTGCTCGCTATTGAGGCTGTAGAGGAAACAGGAACTGTGCTCGGACGTGCCATAGCGGGACTTATAAACATCTTCAATCCGGAGCTTGTAATTATAGGAGGACGCCTTGCGGTTGCGGAAGAATACCTCCTGCTGCCTATAATGAATGCAGTCAAAAAGCACTCGCTCAACATGATAAACAAGGACACGGCCATAAAATTCTCAAAGCTCGGCAGGAAAGCCGGGGCCGTGGGAGGGTGCATGCTGTCAAGGAGCAAGCTGCTCGGCCTGCTCTGAAACAACGTTCATCAGTGCATGGGTCTGTGACGCGAGACTTTCCACTTGCGTATATTTTCCATAAGCGTCACGTGCTCACACTCAGGGAGAGCCCAGTCAAGGAATCGCTCGCAGATATATCCCACAGCCTGCTGTGATGGATGGCACATGTCTTCCGCATAGAAACGGTAATCACGCAGTTCGTCATTCATGATTTCGTATGACGGGAAATAGTCCGCCTGAGGAAAATTCCCCAGCACCTGCTCCACTCCGAGCAGAAGTGTTGACTTGCTTATCTGGTTGGCATGCGCACCGTCACGGAAATGCCTGATAGGACTGACCGTGAAAATGAATTTCTTGTCAGGGCACATGCCCATAATCCCGGCCAAGGCTTCAGCAACCCTGCCGACCGGGCATAATTGCCGCTCAAATTCCCTTGCATCCCGCTTCAGGCAATTCGAAACTACCACATCCCTTTCCCTGTGGAGGTAGCACCAGGCCGTGCCGAGAGTTATTATGACTTTATTGCATGAACTGAAAAATGCGGAAGCCACAGCAAGTCTTTCATTGGCCTCACGCAGGAATTCCTCCGCCGTATCCCTCGCGGAAAGAGTCCCGTGGCTGAATGAGCAGAACAGTCCTGAACCTGCTCCGAGCTGCACGACATCCTCAGAGGTATAGTTACGTCCGCTCACAAGACGTTCAACAGAGTCCGCTATGGACAGAGGGTTATACAACGTGCCGAACGGATTGCGGCATACGTCAAACCCGTAATTCCCAAGCAATTCCCCGATGCTGTCCGTGAAACAGCTTCCGAGCATCATCATCTTGTCTGAATAGGATATGCCGGTCTTGCACTTGACATCGGCAACAGGAGTCTGCAATTTCATCATAAATACGGATTTCATAAGGCGGAGCGGTCCGCCGGGCAAAATTACAAACAATTCCGGCAATAGCCTACCGTTTACGATTACATTTGTCTTTCTTCACCATCCCGCATGCCCGCCACCAATGTAATGCCAGTAAGAGACCTGATACTGAATTTGTGGCAAAAAATTAAGCCGCATCCTGCAAAAAAGATTATATTTGGAAGATTTTTGTATATTCATGAAAATTAAAGGGAACATATTCAGATATGCGGCCACAGTCCTCACTACGGCACTTCTTGCCGCATATGCCATGGCTGCGGAACCGGAAGGAAAGTCCGCGGACTTCCGCTTTGCATATGACGTGGACTTCGAAATGAATTTCGACAACAGGGAACTTTACAAGAGCAGGTTCTCAAGGTCCATGACCATATTCGGTGCCCGTCTCACCCCTTCCGTAGGCCTTGCCGTAAGACAGAAAAACGGCATGTCCCATAAAATAATGGTCGGGATTGACATAATGAAGGATTTCGGCAACTCTCCTGTCCCGCCGGAATTTACTTCAGGCTCCTCAGGCGAGACATCAGAGCGCCTGAACAACACGTCCCTGCTCCGCGAGCTTACACTCTATTACAGATTGGACAAAAGATTCGGCAAAACTGCAATGACAATGTATGCCGGAATATTCCCGCGCAGGTTCACCGATGAAAAAGAATATTCTAAAGCATTCTTTTCGGATTCGCTTGCATTCTATGACAACAATCTTGAAGGACTGCTCATAAAGTTCACCCGGCCGAAAGCGCATTTCGAGATTGGCTGCGACTGGATGGGACAATACGGAGTGGCAAGGCGTGAGAAATTCATGATATTCTCCCATGGAGAAGGCAAGGTTGCCCCGGTACTGTCAATCGGCTATTCCGCCTACATGTACCATTTCGCTTGCTCGCAGCTTTATGAAGGAGTCGTGGACAATTTCCTTGCGAATCCTTACCTGAAATTCGATTTCGCCCCTCTGCTTGCCATGCAGAGGTTTTCAGTTAGATTGGGATGGCTCCAGTCCCTCCAGCAGGACAGGCTGAATGTCGGAAGCTACGTTTTCCCGTGCGGAGGCGAAATGGACGTGGACATCAGGAAATGGAATGTAGGAATATCGAACAGCCTTTTCTATGGCAATGACATGATGCCGTATTACAACAGCAAGGATTCCTCGGGATACAAATACGGGAACATGCTATATATGGGAGACCCGTTCTACAGGGTGCATGACAACGGCTCCACTGCCCCCGGATTCTATGACAGACTTGAAGCATACTACGAGCCGCAAATCGGGGATTTCCTGAAAATAAGGGTCTCGGCAATGTTCCATTTCAACGGGCGGAACTACTCGGGATGCCAGCAGACAGTCTCGCTCAAATTCAACCTGCAGCGGCTTCTGGACAGGAAAAAAACGATAATGACAAACAATTTATGATATGAGAAAAATATTTATTCCAATCATCTCGGCTATTGCTTTCGCGGCATCCTGCTGCGGTCCCAAGGACGGAGAATACACGTTCCGTATCATGACGACAAATGACGTGCACGGGCGTTATTTCGATTCGCTTTATGTCAATGACAAGACAAAGGAGTCGCTCCTGTCGGTATCATGGTACGTGGACAGCGTGCGAACTGCGGACGGAGCTGAAAATGTAATAGTCATTGATGCCGGGGACTGTCTCCAGGGGGACAATGCCGCCTACTATTACAATTATGTTGACACGACATCCAAGCACATCTATGCAAGGATGGCTGAATATATAGGATACGACGCCATAGCAGTAGGAAACCATGATATAGAGACAGGACACCGCGTCTATGACAGGCTTCTCAAGACAATGGACGTGCCTTTCCTTGCTGCCAACGCGATACGCACGGACAACGGAAAGCCATATTTCCCCGAGTTCGTCACCCTTGACAGGCACGGGCTGAAAATCACAATCATAGGATTCACGAACCCTAACATAAAGAACTGGCTCTCTCCCCTGCTTTGGGAAGGGATGGAATTCGAATCCCTAATTCCGCTTGCCCAGGAAACCGTTGACAGAATCAGGAAACAGGAGAAATCAGATGCAGTGATAGTGGCAATCCACTCCGGAACGGGAGAAGGAGACGGACAGCAGTACGAAAGCCAGGGACTTGACCTGTTCAAATCACTCAATGGCGTTGACTTCGTAATCTGCTCACATGACCACAGGCCTGCCGTACACATGAGCGACAGCATCTGCCTGATAAATTCCGGCAGCCATTGCCGCAACATAGGTTTCGGCACGATGACCCTCAAGGTTGAGAAAGGTAAAGTGGTATCCAGGGCCTTGTCGGCAGACCTGATAAACGTGGACAAGAAAAAGGTGGACGTGAAAATGCGCGAGCTGTTCAAGCCTGAATATGAAACAGTAAAGGCCTTCACGCTTACAGAAGTCGGCGAGCTTAAGACGGACCTGCGCACACGTGACGCATATAGTGGCATGTGCGACTATATGAATCTTATACATACTCTCTCACTCAGCTGCACACCGGCCCAGATTTCATTTGCGGCTCCTCTTACATTCAACGGCTTCGTAAAGGCTGGTCCCCTCCTGTACAATGACCTTTTCACCATATATCCTTTCGAGAACCAGCTGTTCGTAGTAAGGATGACAGGCCAGGAAATAAAGGACTACCTGGAATATTCATACGGAACATGGGTCAACACACTCGGACCAGAAAGCCGGCATGTACTTAAGATAGTGAACGAGCCGGACCCGCGCACAGGACAAAAACGCTGGTCTTTTGTCAACAGGGCATATAACTTCGACTCGGCGGCAGGCCTCATATATGATGTGGACATAACTAAGCCGGAAGGAGAGAGGGTGATTATAAAGTCTCTTGCGGACTTTTCGCCTTTCAGCCTGCAGCAGACCTACAATGTGGCCATGACCTCATACCGTGCCAGCGGCGGAGGCCAGATAATGCGCATGGGAGCCGGAATCGATACGGACAGGATAGGCGAAAGGGTCGCGGCATATTATCCGGAAATAAGGAACATCCTGTACAGCTATCTTATGGAACACGGAAGCATAGACCCGGAAGTCATATCCGACCCGGCTGTGATAGGACATTGGGAATTCATCCCGAAGGAGCGTGCCGGCAAGCTGATTGACAATGACATGAAGCTGCTTTTCCCGAGACACTGACGCTCATGACAAAAAAGAAAGAGACTGTTCCTGGGCCGCAAAGCCTTGAAGCAGTCTCTTTTCATTATCCGGGAATACATCAGAAGTTCACGGCGACTCCGGCAGTAAACACGTTGGTGCCGAGCCTGTATCCGTCAACATCTCCAGTATAGCGGTTCAGAAGTCCGAAATTATACCCTACCTTGACATCAAGAATATCGAAGAGGGTAACTCCTGCACCCAATCCAATCTTCAGGTCGAACCATCCGTAGTCCTTGATGCCGGTATCAGTCGTGCTTCCGGATATATTGTCACCTTTTGTCACGATTTTTCCGGAATAATTGTGGCTTGTCACAGAATATTCCTTGTCATGTCCGGAAACGGCCAGCTTTGAAGCGGAGTCCAGACCGAAAGAGAACACCGGCCCTGCAAAGGCAAACACTCTCACAGGCGTAGCGACTTTGAAAGAATACCTGAAATTGACCGGAACATCGAGATAATGCTCCGTAAGGCTCGTCTTTGTGACAAAACCGAGCACCTCGTCACTCTTGTCAGTCTTTCCGAAATAAGAATACCTGACACCCGGCTGGATGCCTACAGCTCCCCAACGTCCCTCAGCAAGAGGAATCCCGTAATATGCCTCAAGATAGAAGCCGTTGAGGTTGTCCGAAGATTTGCTGTCGGAGACCTTGGTGGTCATGGTTTCAAAATTATAGCCGGCACCTATGCCGAGCTGGGCATTGGCCTCAGCCGCAAAGAACATTGCGGCGATGGCAGAAATGATGATACTGATCTTTTTCATACTTTTAATATATTTTAAACTGTGTTTACAATCACTCTCGCCTCGGCATAATACAAATGGATTTGTCTTCTGCTCTCGGATTAATCGTTTATTTTAGATTTTCAATCTACAATAAACTTCACCTCGGCATAGTCAAAACAAGTTTTGCCTCTGCTCCCGGCTTAATCGTTTATATTGTTTCCCTGCAAAAATACGGCATCGGCAAAGCAATATGAATACCAACGCTTGCCACTTGGAGCAAAATTCTTGTCAAAAAGTTGAAAATATGCTTGCAATAATAAAAAATGTCATTACATTTGCGGTGTACTATTTTACTAAGACACATAAGCAAAGAATAAACATCTAAACTCTTGGAATATGATAAAAATTGAAAACCTCGGATTCAGCTACGGGGACAACGTAGTGCTGAGAAACATCACGATGACTCTTGAAGAAGGCAGGATTTATGGTCTTCTCGGTGAAAACGGAGTCGGCAAGACAACTCTTCTGACCCTTTTGTGCGGCTTGAAACAGCCCAAGGCCGGAGAGATAACAATAGACGGCCACACTCCTTACAAAAGGGAGCCTTCTTTCCTGTCTGACCAGTATTACCTGAGCGACGAGGTGTCCGCAATCAACATGAGGGCAGAGGAATATGCAAAAAGCTACGGCAAATTCTGGGACAAATTCGACATGGGCAAATTCCTTGAAATAATGGAAGTCTTCGAGAATGACGCATCACAGAAGATGAACAGGATGTCATTCGGCCAGCTTAAGAAGACTTACATTTCATTCGCTCTCGCATGCAATTGCCGCTACATCTTCATGGACGAGCCTACGAACGGCCTTGACATACCTTCCAAGGCGCAATTCAGGAAGGCAGTGACAAAATACACAAGCGAAGACTCGACGCTTCTCATATCCACGCACCAGGTCCGTGACCTCGAAAACATAATAGACCCGATAATAATCCTCGACAGGCAGGATGTGCTGCTCAATGCCAGCATCAGGGAAATTGCGGAAAAACTGACATTCGACTACAGCAATGAAAGGAATCCGAATGCCCTTTACAGCGAAATGACGCCAGGAGGCTGCGTACAGGTCTACCCGAACACCGGCTCCGAAGAAAGCAAGGTCAACATCGAGGCCCTGTTCAACACAGTACACCTGCACAAGGAACTTATAAAAGGCATGTTCAGAAAATAAAGCCTATGAAACCCAACGAGAATTTCAACAGCGGAAGATTCATGCAATATCTGGCCCAGGACCTGAAAATATGCGTCAGGAAAGCCGGCCTTACAACATTTGCATGCTCTCTCGCACCTGCAATCATCCTGGCATTTACCGCATGGTCGTCCAGCATGGGAGGCAACACGGAATGGAAAATCTGGCTTAATTTCAGCGACATGGCGGCAGCCATAATTTCAGTCTTGTTCTTCCTGAGGCTTCCCATCACGTGCTACGGACATCTTACTGACAAGAGGAAAGGCGCCGCGCACCTGATGCTTCCCGTCTCACATACAGAGAAATACGTAAGCATGATACTTGTCGGCATTGTAATATTTCCCCTCGCATTTGCCCTCATGTATCTGTCAGTTGACGCATTGTGCAACGTATTGTTCCCGACAAGATACGAAGGTACATTCGCAATCGCCATGGCACAGGACATCGGTGACAACCACTTGCTGTCAATGTTCTTCACTCCATGGATGGTATCGTCAGCCGGGCTGGCCGGAGCTGTGCTTTTCAAGAAGAACAAGGGAGCAAAGACATTCTTTACGGCGGCCTTGTCATTCATCGCACTACTGATAATCCTGGGCACAATAGAAAGACGTTGCAGCATCCCGTCCATATTTCCGTACAATATTTACGGATGGTATATATTCCAGGCAATCTGCACCGTACTCCTTATGACATACACTTATTTCAAAACAAAGAAAATCGAACTCTGACATGAACGGCACATTCAATATAAAAAGATTCGGAAAATGGTTTGTTTCCGACTTGAAGGCATGCATCTCCAACTACGGACTCAGCTTCATGCTCATCAGCATGATGGGGCTGATAATATATGCAGGCACAACGATAACAGGACTTCTTATAAATGGCACTTGGGGAGGCCCTGGAATAATATTCCGCACCTTTACCTTCGCAATCTGCATGGCAGTGATGATACTTACCCTGCCGCCGAAATGCTACGGGCACATCACGGACAAACGCGCAGGAGCCACATGGCTGATGATACCGGCATCTTCATTTGAGAAGTTCCTGTCCATGGTGACTATATCAGCCATTCTGGTCCCGGCACTCTTTACCGGCATATACCTTGGATTTGACACTCTCCAGTGCACACTCGACTCGACATGCGGAGACACTATCATCTCAATCGCACCCCGGATATTCAGCGACATCCCCGATGCTCCGGCTGAAGTCAGTTCGTTCATCGGCATGATGACCAATCCCCTCACATACATAGATGACATCATAGGAACCATGCTTGTATTCCTGCTTGGTGCAATATGCTTCAAAAGCGCAAAGACAGTAAAGACCATACTTTGCCTCATGGCCCTTTCGACAATATTGAGCATGATTATGACTCCTTTCATGAGCAGCTATATGCAGGAGATGATAACCAACCCGTCCATCTCAGTGGAGGAGATATTCGGAAGCCGGCTGTTCCGCAACCTGCCCCTGATAGACACAATCAGTGACATAGGCACGATTGTAATAGCATCAGCGGCTATATTCTTCCGCATCAAGACCTTGAAACATTAAAAGCACAAATCATGGAATTTGACTCAAACAAATCAATATATCTGCAGATTTGCGACACTATCTGCGAGAATATCCTAAGCGGTGACCTCGCACCGGACTCTAGAATCCCTTCCGTGAGGGAATACGGGGCAGACATCGGCGTAAACCCCAATACGGTGATGCGCAGCTACGAAAAACTGACAAGCGAAGGCATAATATACAACAGGCGCGGCATAGGCTACTTCATAAGTCCTGACGCGAAGGAGATTGTCCTCCAGTCGCAGCGCAATGAGTTCCTCTGCCAGGAGCTTCCGAAAATAATCAAGAGGATGAAGCTTCTGGGAATCGACCCTTCAGTGCTTAAAGATGCCTGAACAGGATGACACCATAGTGGACAGGCCGGGATTTCCGGCCTGTTTTTCATTCCCCTTCATTACAATAAAGCCATTTTCTTTGCATTATCCTCCAAAATGACTAATTTTGCGCCGTATTTAAAACCTGAGCCGGAGATAAACCATCCGGAATGACTGACTTTTTTAGAAATATCATCATACTGCTGGCAGTTTCAGCAGTATTGTTTTCATGCAGCAAGGCTTTCACTGCCATGGATGCTTCCTATTCCAAAGGAGGCAGAATAATAATAACGGGAACCATATCCGAACTTGAAAGCGCACAGCCTCTGAAAGACATGAAGATTGTATTCAAGGCATACACCACTGACAATGCTATACCTGTCCCGGTATATTCCGATGAGGTGTATTCCGGCAATGACGGCGTATATGCCATAGATGCAGCAGCGGACGGAGGAAAGCTGCGCTGCGTAATAACAGCCTCAGACATGAGCGGAGGGCACAGCAGCCAGACTCATGAAATCATGGTGACATGGAGCGGCCCGTCATACGACAAGTACAGCAACTCATTCGTGGTGAATGACTGCAATTTCCAGTTGCCCAAGATTAAAATCCAAGCTGAGTAAAATGAAAAAGGTCATTATTGCGCTTGCCCTCGCGGCAATATGCTCATGCATGAGACCGGACTATATCGGTGATGCTGACGGCAATCTGCCTGTATATATAGAAGGTACGGTTTCGTCAGAGGAACTGGACCCGCTGAAGCACATAAGGGTCACCGTCTCATTCGAGGGCGAGGAAGAAAATTCCGTCGTTTATACATCCTCAAAGGGAATATTCAGGACAGACACGTATATTGACCCTAACGACCTCCCGCTGACCATCAGCATCAATATTGATGACATCGACGGAGAAGAAAACGGAGGACTATACAGCCCTCTGTCGGACAAGATAACCATTTTCAGTGAAGACATCAAAGGACTGTCTGTCGTCAAGCTTGCTCCTGATTACCGCATGACTCGCGCCACTGCTTCGGAGAGCAGCCAACAAGTTTTGTGAACTGCCTGTGGAAATTGGACCTGTCACTGAAGCCGGACAGTTCCCCGACAATATGGGTTGACATGTCCTTGTTCTCAAGCAGCAGGCTCTTAGCCTCCTCAATACGGAGCGCAGTCCTCCATGACTTGAAGTCAACGCCCTTTACGGTCGTGAAATAAAGGTGAAGCATCTCCTTTGTCGTGTTCAGTTCACGGGCAATGTCCTCACGGCTCTTGTCATATTCACGATAGCGCTTCTGGGCAATCCACTTTTCAATTGAAGCTTCAAGTGCGGCATATTCAGCCTCTTCAACCGCCGCAGGAGAATCCTCACGAATATCTTTTGCAGGTTTGGGGTGCGCCTTTCTTTTCTTGTGCTTGAAATCCTTGCCGGAAAGGGTCTTGTAGGCAAATGCATCAAGGAGGAGCTTATGGCTGCCGAGGAAAGATATGAAATTGGCCGTGAAATAAAGTATGAAAAGAGAATAAAGAGACACATATACCTTCATGAATCCTGAAGGCAGGAGCATATATACAAGGATGAACATCTGCGTGAGCATCATTATGATATAGCAGAAGCGTATCCAGCGTATCTTGTCATCCTCTTCCTCGTCATAATACTGCTCAAGCTGCCTCAAGCTGTTGACATAGACCGTATTGAATGAAATGATATGGACGATGCACTGAACAAGGAAAAGCACGATTGCAGCCACCAGGACAGCTGTCCTCGGCCAGCCGCCGTCCCACCAGAAAGACTTTATCAGCACATAGCTCATTATGCCAGTGACGCCCACGTTCAGATAGAACTTGTCATTGTCTATGAATTTCTCATCCAGCACATTTATCAGCGAATATGACAATATGGCTGACGACATGGCCGTTATCACAAACATCATGATTGACACGAAAGAGTCGTATGACGGTATGCCAGAATAGGTTAGGGTCACGAAGAATAGCACGGTGCAAACAAGAAAGCACGAGGCTATGGTGTTCTTCCCCCTGGTTATTTTCTTGGAATATTCCGTCTGGGGAATCTTGATGAGCACCAGCAGAAGTCCCAGCACGAAAGACGTGAGGACTCCGAGCAGAAGGCTCAGCTCTATATTAAATACGACATCTATCAGGCTTGTCATTTCAAGTTGCGGTTGGGTTAAGAATCAAGAGAGGATGACTAAAATTCATTAGCCATCCTCAAAAATCAAATCTTCAGAAGGCGATTACCATCCGAGGACATATGAGAAAATCAGAGGCGCTACGATAGTGGCATCCGATTCCACGATGAAACGCGGAGTATCAATGTCAAGCTTGCCCCATGTAATCTTTTCGTTCGGAACAGCTCCGGAATACGAGCCGTAAGAAGTGGTGCAGTCTGAAATCTGGCAGAAATAAGCCCAGAGAGGAACATCAGGCCACTCAAGGTCCTGTGCCATCATAGGAACGACGCAGATAGGGAAATCTCCGGCAGTACCGCCGCCGATCTGGAAGAATCCGACGCCCTGTCCGCCGCAGTTCTCACGATACCACTCAGTCAGGAAAATCATTGTCTCGACACCGTTCTTTATCATGTTAGGCTCGAACTCTCCCCTGATGCAGTGCGCAGTGAAGATGTTTGCTGTGGTACAGTCCTCCCATGCAGGGACTACGATAGGAATATTCTTTTCACATGCCGCGAGCACCCAGCTGTCCTTAGGGTCAATCTCATAATACTGCTCGAGGACACCGCTGCGAAGGAGCTTGTAGATTACCTCCCACGGATAGAGCCTCTCGCCTGATTCCTTCATCTCGTTCCACACGTCGATGAGATGGTGCTCAAGACGGCGGAAAGCCTCTTCCTCAGGAATGCAGGTGTCAGTCACACGGTTCATGTGGTTGTTAAGGAGCTCTTTCTCCTGCTCAGGAGTGAGATCCCTATAGTTAGGAACCCTGTAATAGTGGTTGTGGGCAACCAGGTTCATGATGTCTTCCTCAAGGTTGTTTGCGGAACATGACACGATCTGGATTTTGTCCTGACGGATCATCTCGGCAAGCGAGAGGCCGATTTCTGCCGTGCTCATGGCGCCTGCCATCGCCAGCATCATCTTTCCGCCCTTGTTCATGTGCTCGTCATAAGCCTTTGCAGCATCAACGAGCGCCGCAGAGTTGAAATGACGATAATGGTGTGTAATGAATTTTGAAATAGGTCCTTTTTCCATTTTCATCAGTAATTAGTAAACAGACCACGAAATTAAGGATTTTTTCGCTATTTTTGCAATCGTTTTTGCCCGTTTTTGGCCAAACAGTCAGAGTTTGACATAATTTTGATATGTAACATGTTAGATTTCAACTCAATAGAACAGCTGGACAAAGTTGCCACCCCTTTCTGGTATTATGACATGGACCTGTTCCGCAGGACGGTGGACCATGTGGCGGAACTTTCGGCAGAACACGGGATAAAGGTGCACTATGCGGTCAAGGCCAATGTCGAGAAAAGGCTGCTTGAATACATAAGCGGCAAAGGCTTCGGCGCGGACTGCGTCAGCGGCAACGAGGTCCTGCATGCACATTCATGCGGATTTCCTGCCGACAAAATCGTATATGCCGGCGTCGGAAAGAGCGACAAGGAAATATACCAGGCACTCCAGCTCGGAATCGAGGCATTCAACTGCGAGTCGCTTCAGGAGATTTATGTGATAAACGAGATGGCCAGGGTATGCGGGCTCAAGGCCAATGTATCCGTCAGAATCAACCCGGACATAGATGCGCACACCCACAAATATGTGACTACAGGACTGTACGAGAACAAGTTCGGCATCTCACGTCACGAGTTCGACAAACTGATAGGGCTTGTGCAGAAAAGCGAAAACATCAACTTCATAGGCCTGCATTTCCACATAGGCTCGCAGATAACGAGGGTCGAGGAAGTATATGCGCTGGAATGCCGCAGGGTCAATGAGATAGTTGCTTATTTCGAGAGGAACGGACTGGAGGTCAAGAATATAAACCTCGGAGGAGGACTCGGTGTGGATTACGACGACCCGGACGAGAACCCTATAGCGGACTTCGGAAAATGGTTCGGAACCATCTCATCCAACATCGCCCTGCACGAGGGGCAGACGGTGCATGTGGAACCGGGACGTTCATTGGTGGCACAGTGTGCCGCGCTCATTTCAAGGGTACTCTTTGTCAAGAGCGGCGAGACCAAGAATTTCCTCATAATGGACGCCGGAATGAACGACCTGATAAGGCCGGCCCTCTACGGGGCATACCACAAGATAGAGAACCTCTCGGCAGCCATGCGCCCGTTCTTCCCCACCCACCAGGCCTATGACATCGTGGGTCCGGTATGCGAGTCGAGCGACGTATGGGGCGCGGGAAGGCTTCTTCCCCTGAGTGTGCGCGGAGACCTGATGGCGATACGCAGCGCAGGAGCTTACGGGCAGGTCATGTCAAGCAGATACAATATGAAGGACATGGCTCCCGCTGTCTTCTCTGACGCCATGGACGAGGCGCCTTCAAGGACGGACTATTTCGCCGTATGATTAATGAATAAACAGAAAAATAAACGATATGTTTGAAAATTTGAGTGAAAGGCTCGAGAGGTCGTTCAAGATTCTCAAGGGCGAAGGCAAGATAACGGAAATAAACATCTCGGAGGCGATGAAGGACATCCGCCGTGCCCTCCTTGATGCCGACGTGAGCTACAAGATAGCAAAGCAGTTCTGCGATGACGTGAAGAAGAAGGCCATCGGCCAGAATGTGCTCACGGCCGTGAAGCCGCAGCAGATGATTGTAAAGATTGTCCATGACGAGCTGGCCGCGCTGATGGGAAGCGAGTCTTCCGATATAAATGTGAAAGGACAGCCTGCGGTCGTGCTCGTGGCCGGTCTCAACGGTTCGGGTAAGACGACTTTCTCAGGAAAGCTCGCCCTCAACATCAAGAGCAAGAGAGGCATGAAGGTCATGCTGGCTGCCTGCGACTATTTCCGTCCTGCCGCAATTGACCAGCTGAAGGTGCTTGGAGAGCAGATAGGTGTGCCTGTCTATGCTGAAGAGGGCGTGAAGGACCCTGTGCAGATTGCGCGCAATGCCATAAGCAAGGCCAAGTCCGAGGGATATTCAGTAGTCATTGTCGATACCGCCGGCCGTCTTGCAGTCGATCAGGAGCTGATGGATGAGATTTCTACGCTCAAGAATGCGGTGAACCCGACCGAGACCCTGTTTGTGGTGGATGCCATGACGGGACAGGATGCGGTCGAGACTGCCAAGGCATTCAATGACAGGCTCGATTTTGACGGAGTGGTCCTGACTAAGATGGACGGTGACACCAGGGGCGGTGCCGCACTTTCAATCAAGGCCATAGTCGGCAAGCCTATCAAATTCGTCAGCACGGGAGAGAAGATGGAGGCCCTTGACGTTTTCCATCCGAGCCGTATCGCAGACAGGATTCTCGGCATGGGTGACGTCGTGTCCCTCGTGGAGAAAGCACAGGAGCAGTTTGACGAGCAGCAGGCACGTGAGCTTAAAAAGAAGCTGGCAAAGGACCAGTTCACCCTTTGGGACTTCTACAACCAGATTCAGCAGATAAAGAAGATGGGCAACATCAAGGATTTGGCTTCAATGATTCCCGGCATGGGAAAGGCACTCAAGGACGTGGACATGGATAACGACTCGTTCAAGGGCATAGAGGCCATCATCCTTTCCATGACTCCTTATGAGCGCGAGCATCCGGAGATTATAAACGGAAGCCGCCGCAAGAGGATAGCTGACGGTTCCGGTACATCGCTTCCGGAGGTGAACAAGCTCCTCAAGCAGTTCGAAGGCACGCGCAAGATGATGAAGAGCGTAATGGGCGCCGGTGCCATGGGAAATATGATGCGTGGAATGCACGGCATGAAGAAACGCCGCTAAGCCCTCCCCTCCTCACAATAGAAAAAGGCCGGAATTGCTCCGGCCTTTTTTGTTTCCTATAACTTGTCGCTCCTTTGAAATTTGTGCAGACGCTCCTGATAAGACTGCCTGTACATGCGCTTTACCTTAGAAGATGTTGGTACTTATTGAGTCAAACGAAGGTATCGAACCCAATAAGCACCTCCTATTGTAAATTCGAATACTCGCCTTTGTTGTGTATGGTTTGCTGCTATACTAAAATTTATAGTATGCTCCGATTGCTCAAAACATCCCCAGTCTCCGCTTAGCGAAGTGATTGGCAATGTCGGGTCGTTCTGCACAAAACCATCTATTGTTATGTTGCTTACACAAATCCGACTGGCATATTCTCCTGCACCTGTAATAGAAAAGTCCAAACCTTCGATTGGTATTTCTGCCGACAAAGTAAATATATCATCCTCAATAAATTCAATACCATCTATCGAGAGTTCAATCGGAAAGAATTCTTGGTCAGAGGTACAGGATATTATTGGGAACGCCACTAATAATACAAGTATTTTTAATAATATTTTCTTCATCGTGAAACAATCGAGTATTCAAGGTTATATTGAAAATTTCCTTCGTTTCCTTCATCCTGACCTTCACCACTACTTTTGGTCACTTCCCAATCATAGATTTCTGCATAATTGTTAGTATTGAATGCGCCACTAATATAATATCCATCTTTAGATCCACCCCATCCCCAATTGCAATGAAGCAAGTTAGATATAGCTCCTCCTGATGATGCAGAAACATAGCCATCATACACCCAGGCGTGTCCTCCTGTATAACTTACGGTAATACCCAAAAACTTTTTTCTTCCAGAATTGCCACGGGCATATACCAGTTTATTGCTTTTTATGGCACTAATGATAGGTGAAACACTATAATCTGCCAGTTTAGTCGCATTGAGACCACCCCAATCGTTCATCCAATTTATCGCTTTCTTTTTATTAACGGCCGTTCCATCTGATTCATAATCAGCACTCATTGCCACACCCAAGTACCTCATCAAATGAGCAACTTCACTTGATGAGGCATAATATGATGTTGTATTCAACATACCATAATTACTTTCACAATCACTTATAATGCGAGACCAATTTAAGGTCGCTGATCCGCTACGCCCATTATCAGACCAACTAACAGACCCTATGGTTTGATAATATGACAATATTTGAGCGGTTGCAGTTACAGTACAACCTGTATATCGATTGTTTGGACAATACATATTGTAAGGGGCTGTTTGGTTCCACCTTGTTTTTAACATTGCGGGATATTTCTCAATTATGGTCCAACCATTAGTTGTTGCTTTAGTCTCAATTGCATCATTTGTGTTTACATCTTGAACTATCTTACCAGCGGCTCCTTCAAGGAAAATCAGAAAACCAATGTTCTCTTCACTCTCTAAATTGTCAAAATCCAAAAAACCGCTGTCTACAATTGCGTAAATCGGAGTAGTTCTTTTATCTGCAGCAACAAGTGCAAATCCTTGATCATCTGAAAAATTTACTACATATAATAATGTATCAATACAGATTTCATTATATGCGGTTTCTGAACGTGTTATGATATTGCGACTACGCAGAGGCTGTACATTAGCCACGCTTAAAATCCCTGTCTCTCCAATACGTGTTCGTTCATTATCGCGCATAACAGCAGCAAAATCCAAAGCAATATTTGCCGCTTCGTCCGGAGTAATTGAATATAATTCTACATTTTCTGGCCTATCCAACAAAATGTAATTATCATTAACACATCCACATAATGTAAGCGTAAGCATCAAGATTAATGAAAATCGTTTCATAGCTACAAAATATCATACATGTCCGGTAAACTCCGGACGGTTTAAATAAAGTTTAACAATTTAAAATA
>ERZ777011.822-NODE-822-length-42649-cov-15.917430_pt1 | contig 42649 bp, 34 predicted proteins | sample MGYA00374964_ERZ777011 | MGnify/ENA primary metagenome ERZ777011 (study PRJEB29310, sample SAMD00008975) | mouse gut metagenome | study: EMG produced TPA metagenomics assembly of the Metagenome analysis of fecal microbiota from mouse which was promoted...
AAAGTCCCTGCAGCGCCTGCCCCTTGACACCATTCAATATACACACAGGCGGCAGTAAAAAAACTGAATAAAAACCGTAACACACTAACTATCATATTACAGCTTTGCTGCAACACATAATCCCACGAAACTAAAGTTCCGCAGGAGAATGCCCGCTTTTAGGCATTCTCCCGTGTGAGACATAGAACTTCTTCGCGAAGCAGCCCTTGCTGCGAGCGAAAACTGCCAAAGGATGTTAGAAGTTCTTCTCACACTAACAACAATGGAGGAAAAGAAAATGAGTATTTTATCAGGCTACAAACGATTCAAAAAGTATCTTCGCACGGCAGACGGTTACAGGCTCTGCTCCGAATGGACCAAATCCGATTCCGTAGAAATGGCGGACGGAAAAACCTTACAAGAAACCGTATCCGATATCGGGGACGCGGTAGAAAACGCCCAAAATGAAATCAAAAATGTACAGGATGATTTGCATGTCAGTCTTGGCGGCATGACCTTCGGCGTAGATGCCGCCGGAAGGTACGGATACATAAAGGCAGGTGCAGATACAGTAACCCCTTTTAAAAAAAACGATTGGGGTACATTAAGCTCTGAAAATATAAAAGAGTATACATGGACCAGCAGCGGCAGCACATATGGAAAAAATCCCAGCCTTACCTTCCGTTCTCCTTCTGCCGGTCAGATAGCCACCTTTTTAGGAGTAAAAGACCCTGTGGCAGGAGCTGCAGCCAAAATCATAGGAATAAAAAAAATCACTTCATCCAGACCCGGATTCGGTGGGATTTCTACGGTGTCTATTGACCCCAATACAGGTTCCGGCGGCACTGCCGTCATCACGCTCCAATCCGACGGTGATTTAACGACTGTGGGTATGAGCGCCAACGTAAATGCTATCATTCTTGTCTATATTCCCAGTTAAGAAAAGCTACGGAGGACATAGTTATGAACTTGAACCAGACGCTTCTGACATCCATTGAAAAAATATTGTCAGACAAGCTTTCCACCATCTACTACGACAAAACCTTTCCATCCGTCGTCTACGGCGTTAACGATGACGGCACTTACCGGATTGTGCGGGAAGGCCATTTATACACTGTTCCAAACGGACTCGGCATACCCTTAAAGCTTGCACAAAGCGTCTGGGTTACCATCCCCGGCGGAAATAAAAACCTGAAGGACATGTATATCAGCGCCATAAGAGGAACTCAAAAATAAATACAAAGGAAGAAATAAAAAAATGGCAAACGGACAGATAAAAATCAACGAGCTGCCGGAGACAGCGGTTGTGAAAGGCGACGACGCATTCATTGTTGAAAACGGCGTCATCACACAAAAAATCTCCCTCGCAAACTTAGATAAATATATCAATGAACATTTACCCTTCGGCACAACGGAAAACACGGTTTATGACGGGGCGCTTGGCAAGGCTGTTTCTGACAGTCTCGCCCTCCACACAACTTCCACGACAAACCCGCATTCCGTCACAAAATCACAGGTTGGCCTGTCCAATGTGGACAATACCAGCGACATGAGCAAACCTGTGTCCACCTTGCAGCAGACATTCATAGACTCTGCATATGCCAATTCCAACGCCTACACAGACCAAAAGATTGCGGACCTGATTAACGGCGCGCCCTCCACGCTTGACACATTGGGCAAAATAGCAAACGCCCTGCAGAACAACCCCGGCGTTTCAGACGCCCTTGAAGAGGCAATCGGGAGCAAGGCCGACGCGGCGGAGCTTGACAGCCATGTACGCAATGACACCATACATATCACGGCATCGGAACGGCTTTCCTTTGAAAACAAGTTAGGGAAAAACGACGATGCAGGCGAAACAACCGTGTCCTTTTCAGAAGCTTCCGATTTAACCGGCATTACTTCAGGTGAAAAAATGAAAACAGCCATGGGCAAGGTTGCCAAAGCTATATCCGCATTCATAAACCACCTTTTTACCCATGCATCCGATGAATTATCGGGGCATGTAAAGCTATCTGACGCTTACGAAAATGCATTGGAAAACGGAGCCGCTGCCGACGGAATGGGCGCCAGCCAAAAAGCGCTTGCAGATGCTTACTCTGCGTTAAACAGCCAATTCTCTGATAGCTTGGGAGGCCTTACCTTTGGTATGGATGCTGAAGGAAATCCCGGATACAGAAAGGCAGGTGCAGATACAGTAACCCCTTTTAAGAGGGGGGGTGTTGTTACTTTAGGAAGTGGCGTTCTAAATACCGGCACCATTGTTGGCGGGGTTGCAGAAACCACATTTCCCTTTACAGGTCCCGGAAGCATTAACGACTATACATGGTATCCAATTGCCCAAAAAGTTTATGCAAACTCTGGCGGTAATGGAGAATGGATATCTGTTTCGTGTAAAATCCGTGGTAATAATGTCATCGTATATTATCCCACGGGCGCGTTCGGCGGATATTTTTATGCTTTGGGGATACATAAATAAAATACTAAGGAGAAAATAAAAAAATGGCTAACGGACAGATAAAAATCAACGAGCTGCCGGAGACAGCGGTTGTGAAAGGCGATGACGTATTCATTGTTGAAAACGGCATCATCACACAAAAAATCTCCCTCGCAAACTTAGATAAATATATCAATGAACATTTACCCTTCGGCACAACGGAAAACACGGTTTATGACGGGGCGCTTGGCAAGGCTGTTTCTGACAGTCTCGCCCTCCACACAACTTCCACGACAAACCCGCATTCCGTCACAAAATCACAGGTTGGCCTGTCCAATGTGGACAATACCAGCGACATGAGCAAACCTGTGTCCACCTTGCAGCAGACATTCATAGACTCTGCATATGCCAATTCCAACGCCTACACAGACCAAAAGATTGCGGACCTGATTAACGGCGCGCCCTCCACGCTTGACACATTGGGCAAAATAGCAAACGCCCTGCAGAACAACCCCGGCGTTTCAGACGCCCTTGAAGAGGCAATCGGGAGCAAGGCCGACGCGGCGGAGCTTGACAGCCATGTACGCAATGACACCATACATATCACGGCATCGGAACGGCTTTCCTTTGAAAACAAGTTAGGGAAAAACGACGATGCAGGCGAAACAACCGTGTCCTTTTCAGAAGCTTCCGGCTTAACCGGCATTACCCCGGGAGAAAAGCTAAAAACAGCCATGGGCAAGATTGCAAAGTCCATATCTTCTTTTATAAGCCACCTTTCCACCCACGCGTCCGCCAGTGTATCGGGGCATGTAAAACTGTCTGATGCTTACGAAAATGCATTGGAAAACGGAGCCGCTGCCGACGGCATGGGCGCCAGCCAAAAGGCGCTTGCAGATGCTTACTCTGCATTAAACAGTAATTTAGGGAATTGTTCTTTTTCTGTACAATCTGACGGAGCGTACATCACATACATCCCGGAAGGAGGTGCTGATGCAGTAACAAAAAAATTGGATAGTTTAAGCAACTTAGAGTTAAAAACAAAGCATTATGCTGCCAGTGTAAGAACATATGGAACTAATTTGAATATAGATATATCCGACATGGGGCTGGAATCCTTTGCTGCCATTACAAGTTTTAAGAGCACACCAAATGTTGGTGGCGATGGAAGAGGCGTAATATTAACACCAATATCTGTGACTACCTCGGCTGTAACATTATCTTCAATAAGAATTAATGGTGGACAAGATTTAAATGTCGGTCCTTGGACAGGATATGACATGATAGTAATAGGCTATTAAATGCACCATTAATCCCAAAAATCATCAATAAAGTAACCCACAAAGGAGGTTTTACCATGCCACTCAAAACACTGGCTACCCCTTCCATCATCGCAATCGGCGTGATGGACCCTTCCGGTCCGTATGATATCCGGTTTACATACACGGACAACCAGGCTGTTAAAAACCGGGCGGTGATTATGGATGCCCAAACCTATGAAACCGTATATGACAGTACGCAGCTCACCATGAAACTGCTGCACACCGTTCCCGCCGGCACTTTGCAGACGGGAAAATGCTATATTGCAATGGTACAGGTATTTGATGCGGATGAAAACAAGAGCGGTTTATCAGAAAGCACACTGTTCTACTGTTTCAGCCAGCCTGTATTTACCATAGATAATGCGCCCGCTGTCTGCAAAAAGGCCAGCATTACCCTTCCCCTTACCTATGTTCAGGAGGAGGGGGAGCCTTTGAAATCATACCAGTTTTTTCTGTATGACGCCGATTACAACATGCAGAACAGCTCCCGCATTTTCTTTGCAGGCGAAGATATGAATTATACGTTTAACGGCCTGCAAAACCACTGTGCCTACCATTACCGTGCCATCGGAGAAACCATGCATGGCTTCCAGCTTGACACCGGATACCAACGGATAACGGTTGATTACAATGTGGTTCCCACAAACGCCGTTTTGGTTTTGGAAAATGACAGCCGGCACGGAAGCGTTGCCATCAAGACCAATATCAAATCTATCGGTTACAAGCTGCAAAACGACAATTATTTTTTTAGTGACGGCGCAGTGACAATGTATGACAATGCGGTAACATACAACGAGGGGTTTTCCCTTGACGGGGATTTTTCCCTGTTTATCGAAGCAAAAAAACTGCCTCTGGGCGTATTCTGGCGGGCGGAAAACGACGCTTTCACGTTGCGCATAGTACACATATGCGGCCTGTACTACTGTGAATTTGCTACAGATAACTGCGTTATTTACAGTCCCCTCCCCAAGCCAAGGATTTCCACCGACGACGAGGATTTTCTGGTTACCGGAAGCGGAAAACTTTTGGAAATCATAAATCCCGGCTATGATGATGACAACTTTGTCATTTTTGAAGTAAAGCGGATAAATTCTGCTTACAGCCTGCGGACTTATTACAAATTTCACTGACTGCTTGCGCCGCCACAGCGGCAGAATGAGAGGAAATCATGATATTTTTAGGAAACACTTTTCACGGCGGGGAGAACGCTTCCTATCCCCCCGCCGTAGATACGAAAAAAGTCACCGAAGTTCAGTTATCCGACGGTACCTATAACCATCTGGTACTGACATCCGACGCGGCCATGGAAGTCGGCGATATATCTGACGAATGGGATTACAACACAAAAATCAATGCCACGTTTGACGCAAATTTTGATGCCGGCAACACAGGATTTTCCCTGCGTAACACGGACTATGTCGTCATTAAAAGAAGGGAAGTCGGAAGCACGCACTGGGTCATCATTTATGCAAAAGAAATTCATACGGTTGCTGATTTTGACATCTCCTTTACGGATAAGTACGCCCGCAGCAAAACAGAGTATCAGTACTGCGTATCTTCCTATACCAACGGAATTGAAAACTCCTTTATCCTTGACAATGTATATTCCGAATTTGACGGTTACTATATTGCGGACAAAGACTGCCTGTTCGGGACCATTTATGATGTAGACGGCTGCGATACCAGCAAAAACATGGCAAATCAGGTTATCCGGCTTTTGAACAGCAAATATGCATCGGTGGTATCCAATTCGGATATCAATTACGAAAGCGGCTCTGTCACCGGAAGCTTTATCCGCATGGATGAAGTCACGGGCGAAGTCAGGCCGGACGACGGACTGCGTTACAGAAGCAGCCTGAAAAACAGGCTGGTCAACAAAAAGCCCCTTATCCTGAAAATCCATGACGGACGAATCTGGATGATAAAAGTGACAGGGGCTCCCACCGATTCCATGAACGGACATCAGGATTTGAGAAGCATCAACTTTGAATGGGCGGAAGTCGGAGATGTGGAGGATATGCAGTCGCTCTTTGAAAACGGTCTGTCCGATGTGGACGCAAAGTGGTGGACATCGTGAAAGGAATGAAAGAAGATGAAATATAACATTACAAATGCAGACAAAACCACCCTGCTCCAGTCCGATTTGCATTACAAATACAGAATCTATCTGTTAAAAGACGACAAGGTGATGGATACACTGACCGGAATCACCGATACCGGCAATTACAGCGTGGACTCTACGTCTGACGTAAGAAGAACCCTTTCCCTCACCATGCAGCCGGACACACAGCCCGGGGCTTTTTTGCGGATGGAACAGAAAATAGAAAACCTGCTCGGCTATGATTTGCAGTTCCAGATTGGGATTTACCACATCAGGCAGGAGGAATATATCTGGTACGAATGCGGACGGTATACGATTACCGGCACAAACACTTCCTATGACGCCGTTACCAATACGCTGACCATGGACTTGTCCGACTGGTTTGCAAAACTGGACGGCACAAGAAACGGGCAGGTGGGGGGAACCCCCACCATTCTTATCCCTGTTTCTGATGGCAATGGCAACAAAACCACCATAAGGCAGGCGGCGCTCGGAGTGCTTGCAGACGCCGGGGTAAAGAACCACATCCTTCAGGATATCGGAGAGTTTTATGGAATGGATATTTACAATCCTGATTATGAAGCGTACAGGGCGGACAATCCCCTTTGGAACCGGATTCCCCACGACCTTACTTATCAATGTGGATGTTATGTCAGTGAAATCCTGACGGACATCAGGGATTTATATCCGAACTGTGAAATGTACTTTGATATCTACAACAATTTCTGCTTTCATATGATTCCTTCCTGCGACAACGATTCCATTGTCCTGGACAATGATTATCTGCAGCAGGTTCTTCTGGCAGAAAACTCGGAAAATACCGATTATGATGTCACTGCCGTCAAAAATGTCACGGAAGTCTTTGGGAAAACTTATGAAGTGGACAGATATGCCCAATCCTGCACAGTATCAGGAAACCGGTATCAGATTACCCTTGCGGACTACACCTCGTATGCATACGGGGATATCATCGCCTTCAAAGCGCCTCAGACAAACACCGCTTCCATGGAACTGTCCATCGGCGCACTTCCCCCCATTCCCCTCCGGAAAGAATACACAACAGAAGCCATTTCTGCCGGAACCATTCCGGCAAATACCCTCTGCTGCGTCAAAATCGTATATGACAAGGGCGCTTATGCCGCTTATTATCTGGGACAGTACCAGCCCCATGCCCTTTGCGTACTGACTAATAATGCCGAAGATGAAGTCTATACAAAAGAATATTTTTCACAGAAATACAACTGTGAAACAGTGACCTTTCGCGTGGAGGAGGACAGCCCGTTTGCCATACAGAAAATAGGCGTCGTGCTGGATACCAAATCGGGGGATGCCTTCGACAATATCATGTCGGATACCACCGCCATGGCAAATGCGGTTTATTACAATAAACAGTCTTCCACTATAAACGATACTGTCACCCTTACCACAAAAATGATGCCTTTTCTGGACGTTAACGTAAAGGTTTCTTACCAAAAACAGCAGGAAACAAAAAGCCATGAATATATTGTAAAATCCATATCCCATGACTTGGGCGGAATGACTTCCACCGTTACCCTGCACAGATTCTATCCATTATATATCAATTAAAGAAAGGAAAACGTATGAATTATCAGAGAACCTTCGGCAGCCGCTATCCCGGTGAATGCATTGCCGCCGGCACACGCCGGGATGTGGACGATGCCGTAATCGACTTAGTAAATCAATACAACGCATTCATGAAACAGGGCGACATCAAATCAGCGCACACGCTGCTTACGGCAAACCAGGCCATCCTTGCGCCATATATCATTGACACCAAATACTTAAACTATCTGGAAGAAGAAATTTACAATACCGGCATTGCCGCCCTGTCCACCATCACACAGCTGGTATCGGATACGGAGCCTCCCACACAGGACGAAGGCAGCAGCTGGTATTTGGAATACTAGGAGGAATTACCGATGACAGAACAGACTCTTTCTTTTGTGCCGCACAGCGATTTAAACCCTGACGGCACCCCTGCAGGCTTTAAAGCTTCCCTATGCAACGCCATACAGAACAAACTAAGGGAAATCCAGATACGCCTTTTAAACAAATCGGCAGCGCCGGATGAATATTATTCCTTACAGGAACCCACGGAAGAAGAAATGCAGGAAAAACTTTTCTGGATACAGCCGGTTGCCGATGACGATATTTCCACGCCATAAAACTGTAATACTATGGGCCATAAACCCATCTTTCTGCCAGACAATCAGGGAAACCTTACAAATAAAAAAAGGGTTCCCTGATTTTTTTCCCATAAAACTAATAAAAATAAAATTATTGATTGACAGAAAGCAAAAAAACGTGTAAAATAATTTTTGCTTGCGGAAGTGCTGGAATTGGCAGACAGGCATGATTCAGGTTCATGTGTATGTACGTACGTGAGGGTTCAAGTCCCTTCTTCCGCATAAAAAGCGCGAAACAATATTTTGTTTCGCGCTTTCTTTTTGCAATGCTTTATTCCACTTTTGGAAGTCCGTCAAATCCAACCTGTAAATCCGCGTCGGTAGGAATGTAATCCGACATTTCACCGTCATTGTATTTCTGGTATGCCACCATGTCGAAATACCCCGTTCCGGTAAGGCCGAACACAATCGTTTTCTCCTCTCCGGTTTCCTTGCATTTCAATGCCTCGTCGATGGCAACGCGGATGGCATGGCTGCTCTCCGGTGCAGGCAGGATGCCTTCTATCCTTGCAAACTGCTCTGCCGCCTCAAATACGCTGGTCTGTTCCACGGATACCGCTTCCATCAGCCCGTCATGGTAAAGCTGGGACAGGATGGAACTCATACCGTGATACCTCAGTCCGCCTGCATGGTTTGCAGAAGGAATGAAACCGCTTCCCAATGTATACATTTTAGCCAGCGGGCAGACCATTCCTGTATCACAGAAGTCATATGCATATTTTCCTCTGGTAAAGCTGGGACAGGAAGCAGGTTCTACCGCAATAAAGCGATAATCCTTTTCCCCGCGGAGTTTTTCTCCCATGAAGGGGGAAATCAAACCGCCAAGATTAGAGCCGCCGCCTGCGCACCCGATAATGATATCCGGCGTTATGCCGTATTTATCCAACGCCGTTTTGGTTTCCAGTCCAATGACGGACTGGTGGAGAAGTACCTGGTTCAGCACGCTTCCCAGCACATAACGGTAACCTTCTGACTTGGTTGCCACCTCAACGGCCTCCGAGATAGCACAGCCAAGGCTGCCTGTGGTGCCGGGATGTTCTGCCAGTATTTTTCTGCCCACTTCCGTCGTTTCGGAGGGGGAAGGGGTAACGCTTGCACCGTAAGTCCTCATCACTTCCCGCCTGAAGGGTTTCTGCTCATAGGAAACTTTCACCATATAGACCTTACAGTCAAGTCCCAGATAAGCACATGCCATAGAAAGCGCCGTTCCCCACTGCCCTGCCCCTGTTTCGGTAGTAACGCCTTTCAGTCCCTGCTTCTTTGCATAATACGCCTGTGCAATGGCAGAATTTAACTTATGGCTGCCGCTGGTATTATTGCCCTCAAACTTATAGTAAATTTTTGCCGGCGTTTCCAAAGCCTTTTCCAGACAGTATGCCCTGACAAGGGGAGCCGGGCGGTACATCTTGTAAAAGTCCTGTATCTCCTGAGGGATATCGATATAGGCCGTATCATTATCCAGTTCCTGCTTAATCAGCTCATCACAAAATACAGGACGTAAATCCTCATATCCCATTGGCTGCAATGTGCCCGGATTGAGCAGCGGCGCCGGTTTATTTTTCATATCAGCCCGTACATTATACCACTTTTTCGGCATCTCGCTTTCTTCCAGATAAATTTTGTAAGGGATTTTCTTTTCTTCACTCATACGCTTTCCTTTCTGCTCATTACGAGCCTGACAATTTTTTGCAAATAAAAAAACTCCTATCCCAACTAATGCTGGGACAAGAGTATACTAACCTCCTGCGGTGCCACCCGGCTTGATGCCTGTACATCCACTCACGCATACTAACATATGCTGATTCTTGATAACGGAGTATCTTCTCCGGCTCGCCTACTCTCTTCAACTCGCCCTCAGGAGCCCATTCACCCACGCTTCCACACTGCAATCCCACCACCTGCAGCTCTCTGTAATGGTTCAGCAAAAGGTTACTCACTCTCCTTCACTGGTTTACATCTTTTATATCACAGCGCTTTGGTAAAGTCAACACTAAATTTGAAAATTTTTATAAAGCCCGTGGTATGCCTCACGGCGGCCTTCTTCAAAGGCTTGCTCTATCTGTTCCGCCACTTTTCTGTCACGCAGCCTTGCGGTCAGAAGCGGTGAAAATCTTTTGCCTTCCAGTGAAACAGCCTCGTCTGCCGCTTCGCGGAATGATTTTCTGAAACCTGTATAAAAACGGCCTGTTTCCGTTACGTTATCCAGCCAGTCAACCAGACCGATAACATCTACCATCTGTCTGTACGAACATTCCAGACGCTTATAGGACTCGGGATAACCATGGGTGCCATCATACCAGGAGTGATGTCCTTTGGCTATATCGGCAAACCGGCTGGTGGAGCTGCGCAAAGCCAGACAGGCTTCCCCTACCATGGTATGCAGGCGCGCCATCTCATATTCTTCTTCAAACCACTGCCTCCCCGTCTGGGAATACAGACTCATGAAATTCATTTTACCGACATCATGGAATACGCCGCATTCCATGGCATACGTCAGAATGGCATCTTTCTTTTCCTGCAAATCCGTTATCCGGCGAATGAAATCAATGTCATCAAAAAAGGAAACGTCTTCTTCCAGTATAATCGCGCAGAGTACCGCTGCGGCCCTGCCCACTGCATGGGAATGCACATAAATATCCGGCGCAAACCTCTTCTGCAGCTTCTGTATAAATTCTCCATAAGAAATGCTGTCTTCTGTCTCAACAAAAGTAGCTGACAACTGCCTGAGATAAAAAAAGAGGGTGGCATTTTCCGATGCCTTGGGGGAATCCTCCACATACAGCAGAATCCTCCGGTAAAGTCCTTCAATGTATTCTTTCCTCTCCGGGATTTTCTCCGGGTACTGCTGCATAAACTGGCAATAAAAGGCAGGAATGGAAATAATTCCGTACATGCTCTCCCCGGAATAATCCGAGGTATCCGCCGCGTCTATCAACGCTTCCATTTTTGTGAGCAGCCCTTCCAGGGTATCCAGTCCGCAGAAATAAGTTATGGCATAATAGGCAAATGCCGATTTAATCGGCGGCCGTTCTTTTTGTTCCACAGCCTCCTGCATCCTTTTATGGTAAACAATATAAACCGATTCCATGATATCCGCAATATCCTGTGATGTCATGGTATTTTCCCGGCTGTAAGAAATGCTGGCAGCCATCAGCTGATGCGTCATATAAATATACTTTTCCCATGGAAGGTCCGGTTCTTTTTCCTGATACCCCTTATCCTGCATAATTTGCAGCGTCTGTTTTAAAATACGGACTCTCTCACTGACCGACTTAAACTTTCCAAGAGCCATATTTGCGCGGGAACGCATAATATACCCTCTGGTCTCCGTATCCTCAATGTCGTCAAAATATTTCAGATAGGCGGCCGCTTCCGTAAAACACAGCCGCATTTTATATACATATTTCTCACTATCCTGTGAGTCCAGACCAACCATTTTATTACACAGGCTGTTTCGTCCGATGCCAAGCCAGTACAGCTCCTGTATAATGTCTTTCCGGCTCTTTCTATGTCTGGCAAGGCTTAACAGCGCCTGATGTATCTGACAGAACAGCCCTACATCCAATTCCTCCCCGACGCTTGTCAGCTTTCCCGCAAATTCACGCAGTTCACAGATTTCTTCCTCACTTGCTTCAAACAAACGGTCCAGAACCGGAAACAGTTCTTCTTTTAAAAGCGTCATATTACGTTTCGCTTTCTCCTCCGCCTGTTTCCTGTCATTTAAAAATGCCTCCTGATATGCCTCAAACGACCTGTCTTCGGGACTTTTTCTTGCTGTGAGCACAGCAATATCTTTTAAGTTGGCAATATATTCTTCCTGATAAGGCTGCATACTTTTTCAACCCTTTCCTTTATACTGCATCAGCTTCGTTCTTCAGACGGCTGCGGAGAATTTCCTGAAGCCGCTCAGGGTCCACCGGCTTAGAACAATGCTCATTCATTCCTGCCTCCCGGGACAGCCGTATATCCTCCACAAACGCATTGGCGGTCATCGCCACAATCCATATGGTCTGCGCATCTTTTCTTTTCATCCGGCGGATACGCTTTGTAGCCTCATATCCATTCATGACCGGCATCTGGATATCCATCAAAATCAAATCAAAATGCCCTTCCTCTGCTGCCTCGAATATTTCCACCGCACGGGCTCCGTTTTCAGCCACCTCCACCTGCACGCCTATCAGGGAAAGCAGTTCCATTGCGATTTCCTGATTCAACGCATTATCTTCCACAAGCAGTACCCTCATTCTGGCAAAATCCGCGTCAACACCCTCTTTTTCCTCTTCCTCTTTTCGGGATATGCCCATCAGACCGCACAAAGATTCCAGCAGTCTGCTTTTAAATAGCGGACAAGGAACAAATGCATTGACGCCGGCACGCGTGGCACGGTATTCCATTTCTGCCCAATCCTCCTCGGATACCAGCAGAATAGGAAAAGCCTGACCGGCAAGCCCGCGCACATGGGCAGCCAAATCCAGCACCGACATATCGTCAAGTTCCTGTCCCAGAAGCATGGCGCAGGGCATCCTGTCCTCACACTGCGCCTCTGTCAGCCAAGTCACTGCCTCCAGTCCTGTATTTACACGCACCGGCACAAGTCCTTCTTCCTCCAGATAACCGGCAATCTGTTCTGCCCTTGCGTCCCGGCTTTCCGTTATCAGAACTGTCTGCCCTTTAGGAAGGTTCGGCGCCGTCCGGCTCTTCGACGCTATCGTCATGGGAATCTCCACACGGAAACGGCTTCCTTCCCCTTCCCTGCTTTCCACATGGATAACGCCGCCCATACGGTCAATGATATTTTTGACAATCGCCATCCCAAGACCGGTGCCTTCAATCTTACTGGTGGTAGTATTGCTCACCCTCTCGAACGGCAGGAATATCTTCTCTAGGAACTCCTTGCTCATGCCTATTCCATTGTCCTCACAAAGGAAATCCAGCCATACCAAATCCTTTTCCCGCTCCCCGATGCAGACATGTATACTTCCGCCTTCCTGTGTATATTTCACTGCATTGTTAATTATATTTACCATAATCTGGCGTAAACGGAGTGCGTCTCCTATTAAATTCTCTTCATATATCTGCCCGATTTCCATCAGAAGACTCTGATTCTTCTGCTCTGCCTGCGGACGCACAATAACGGCAATATCATGGACGGAATCCGCCAGGGAAAAGACCTCCTCATTCAATGTCAGCCGGCCGCTGTCAATCCGCGACATGTCCAATACATCGTTCACAAGACTCATCAAATGCGTCGATGCCGTCTGTATCTTGTGCAGACAGTCCAATACCCTTGGTTTTTCATCGATGTAGGACAAACCAATGGATGTCATTCCTAAAATAGCATTCATGGGTGTGCGGATATCATGGGACATATTGGATAAGAAATTACTTTTAGCCCGGTTCGCCGCTTCCGCAGCATTCAGGGCATCCTCTAACGCCGCATTCATTTTTTCCAGCTCTGCAAGACGCTGCCTGCGGTTATGTAAGGTGTCCAATATCCATAACTCATGCTCGTCATCAAGCCTGATTGTTTCCATATCCAGACTTTTTGCCGCCTGTACCGGGTCTGACAAAAGCAGTTCTTCCACGGACATACCTGTCAGCATACAGGCGCCGCTGTCAGCATATACTGCTTTTGCCTTTCCGTCCCCCGCCCATTCCACCACGAGATATCCTTTTTTCTTTTTATTCTCCATTTCCATACCCCCGTACACTACAAACTTTGCCGGCATACCCGTTCCCACGGTACGCCGCCCGGGACTTTCAAAACAAATTATATCACTTTTCCTGCAAAGATTCTATATCTTCTCTTAGGTTTTGGCATTTTGCACGCCGCCAGCCCCGGCGATGTGCAAAATGCCAAAACAACCACTTTTTTATTCACCCAGTCATTGTTTTCTTTCAGGGCGCATACAATTAGAAAAACAACACGGGGGTACTTTATGTCAGAAATCAAACCCAAGATAGCCATTGCGGGACGTATCAAAGATACCGGCAACTATGAAAAGGCATTAAACGGGCTTGGCATTCCCTGCCAGACCACGCTTTCCCTCAGCGAAATCCACTCCTGCGACGGCCTTATCCTGCCCGGCGGCGGGGATATCACACCTGCATTTTTCGGGCAGAAAAACAATGGCTCCAGAAACATTGATACCGAACTGGATATTATTCAGCTCCAAGCCCTGGAACAGACCCTGCGCTACAAAAAACCGGTTCTCGGCATCTGTAAGGGGATGCAGATTATAAATGTATTTTTCGGCGGAACCATCATACAGCATATGAAAGAGTATGAAAGCCACCAGTATCAGGATGGCGACCAGACGCACGACTCCACCATTGTCCCCGGCACTTTCCTGTATAAGATTTACGGCGGCGCCCTGACGGTAAACAGCGCGCACCATCAATGCGTCGGCCGCCTCGGACAAGGACTCCTTCTTGCACAGTACGCCTCTCCCGTACCGACGCCGGAAGCCATATGTCATGAAACCCTTCCTGTTTTCGGGGTACAATGGCATCCCGAACGATTATTTCCCGAAGGCGGCAGATTACTTTCCTTTTTTTTCTCGCTTTTGTCTTAACCGGGACGGCTTCATATGCTCCAGTGATATTTCGAAAAGCGTCCTGATAATTTGTTTTACCGCTCGTTTTGTCTCGTCATCCACCTCTTTTAGGGCGGATACCATACCGTTCATGCTCTTTTTCCAGTCGGCCGTCAAGTCTATCAGGTTCTCTGCTTTAGACGCAGAGACAACCTGATACAGGGTATCCACAAACATCTTTCGCTGCGCGTCATCCAGTGATATGACCCATTCGTTCAATGCTTCATCAAAAAGCCGTCTGGATTCATACAGGCCTTTCACATAAAGAAAATTATCTCCTTCTATCAGCCATGTATACGGATTGTGCTGCAAAAGCCCGAATGTCTTGCTTTCCACCACCTTATAACCCGGCGTGGTTTCAAAAAGCATTCCCACCATGGAGGAATGCGGAAGTATCTTGACTATTTTGTCCTGCACTGCCTCATAACGGCACTTTTCCAACACTTCCCTGCGAAAACCCGGTCCGTCCATACTGTAAATTTTCAAAATACGCTCCTGAACCTTCGGGGTACAGTTCATTGCCGCGTAGACCGCCAGATTTCCCCCTTTGGAATGCCCGCCCACATAAAAACTGTTGTTGAGCCTGCCGGTCACCATGTTGAGATATTTTACCGCATACGCCTGTCCGGGCACAGGGGCCTCAAACGCCATGTTAAAGTCTTCCTTCCAGCCTACGATGGTTTCATCCGTCCCCCGGTATGCAATATACATAGAGCCGTCTTCCAAAAGAAACGTAACGGCGGAAAACTGTGTTTCCCACTCCGTTTCCACAATGTTGATATAACAGTTCATCTTCATGCGGCGGTATCTGCGGCTGTTTATCATGGCGTTAAACAACGCCCTGTTATCTTTTTCATACCGTTCATCCGAAAAAAGGTTCTCAAATTCCTCATGGGAGGCTATCTCCTGCAGGGACACGGATTTCCTGTTTTCCGTCACAAGCGGCACCATACCGTCAAACTTTAAGTAGCAGAACTGGCAGAGCGCCAGACTGTCCACATCATTCATCGGCTTTTCCATAAAGGTATAATCCCCGTATTTTTTTACGTATCCGATAATCGTATCAGCCACCTTGCCAACACATCCTTCCAAAAATAAAATATAAATAATATGGTAAATTGTAGCATAAAAACAACAAGAAATAAACAAAAGTCACAGGATTATTCATTGAAAACCCACTTGACAGGTGATAAAGTGGAAATATAGTAATGCATTTGTGTGCATAGGAGGGCAAAATTATGAAAAAACCAAAAGAGAAAGTGCAATCGTCAAGCATTCAGAAAAAACTGTTATGTGTTATTCTTCCTTTTTTCTTTGTATCCTTTATCATCCTACTGGTGATTAACTTTATTTCCAGCAAAAACACTTTGGTCGAATCAGCCGAGCGGACACTGCGCAAAGAAACGCTTGCCACCGTACAGGATATCTCCATTGACATGATGGTGGCCGCCGATTCCGCCAGTGTCAGTTCCGCTTACTCTAAACTGCAGTTTCTTCCCGGCAGCCTGATAAATATATCCACTATCTGCGAGAGAGTCAGTACACTGCCTGTTATGGACTGCGGATATGCGTTCCTGGTCGATTCCAATTCCGGCTGGATAAACGCACATCCCGACGAGACAGTTAAGGGAGCCAATGTTTTCAATGCGGAAAGCAATACATTCCTCGGACAAGTTGCCGAACTAATGAAAGAAACCGCTGAACTGCCGGAGGACAGCGACGCTCCGGTCCGCCGGATAAAAGACGGTTCACACGCCTACTATGTCACCGTACAGGCTTTCCCTGAAATTCCCTGGACGCTTGTCACCTGCCTGCCCGAATCCTATATTGACAACGACTTATATATCACTACCGGCAGCATGTTTGCCATATTCCTTGTAATTCTTATTATTTCCAGCATTTTGCTGAGTATAATTGTAAGACGGACCATTTCACCCGTCAAAAAGCTTACGCAGGTTCTGACCAGCATTACAGACGGGGACTTTACTGTCGATATCACTCCCGTGGGTAATGACGAAATCACCATCATGAGTAAGGCATTGAAAGAGTTTATTGTTATCATGCGTGAAGTCATGATAGATATTCAGGAGGTTTCTGACCGGTTAAGCACCCATTCCGGTTCCACCAAACAGGTGGCGGAAGAATTATCTGTTACCGCACAGACGCAGACAGAGTCCATGGGGGACATGCAGGTCACCTTAGACCAGGTTGCAAACGCCATCCAGGAGCTGGCACAGCATGCCTCCACGCTGGCAGCAGTAGTGGACGCCACCAATCAGGACGGTAACTCCGCCAATGAAAAGATGCTCCAGACCGTTGACGTTGCCACAAAGGGCCGCGAGGATATGGAGCTGGTTGCCCAGACCATGGATTCCATCGTTTCTTCCATGAAACACCTGAAGGTTTCCGTTACCGAAGTGGGTACTTCCACGGAAGAAATCAATTCCATTGTCCAGCTTATCAGTGAGATTGCCGAACAGACCAATCTGCTGTCCTTAAACGCCGCCATCGAGGCAGCAAGGGCAGGCGAAGCCGGCAGGGGATTTTCGGTGGTTGCAGAGGAAATCCGTAAGCTTGCGGAAATCAGTTCCAACTCCGCCACACAGATTGCAGATATCATTTCCAAGGTCAGCGCCCAGGTGTCCGACATGGTTAACTGCACCAACGAAAGCGTAACCTACATTGAAGACAACTCTGCCCGCATTACCAATTCCTGTGAAATTTTCAACAATATCTATCAGGATGTTTCTTCCTCCAGCGACGCGCTGCAAAATATTGTTGACCAGATTCATCAGGTAGACGAAGTGGCCACAAACATTGCTGCCCTTTCTGAAGAGCAGTCCGCCAGCACAGAAGAGATTCTTGCGTCCACCCAGGTTCTTGCAGACAATTCACTGCATGTATCCGATGACAGCAAATCCATGGCAAACAGTGCGGAGGCTGTTTCAGAAGCTTCCTTTACGCTGGCAGAACACATGAGACGTTTCAAAATTTAACTTATCCTTTCCTATAAAACGACAGGGCCGGTTTTCCTTGCGCGCAGGCGCAATAAGGGAATGCCGGTCCTGTCATTTTATGCATATACCGTATTTTTTCTGCAAATACTAACAGCATGAATACACGAGTTTTTGCATCGAAAATAAATAATTATCTGTTTCTCTTTTTTACTGCAGCATTTGCAGGGTTTTTATGGGAAATCCTGCTTTGCTATATTACAAGCAAAGAATTTTGTAACAGGGGCTTCTTTTACGGTCCGTGGCTTCCGGTTTACGGCTCCGGTGCGGTGTTGATATATTTCTTCCTGCACCGCAAAAGCCAATATCCCGTAAGATGCTTTTGCTATTCCGCATTTATCGGCGCTGTTGTGGAGCTGTTTACGGGATGGCTGCTCAACACGCTTTTCGGGCTCCGGTACTGGGACTATTCCGATGAATTTTTAAATCTGGGCGGATATGTCTGCCTGTACTCCGTTATCGGTTTTGCCCTTGCGGGAACTGCCTACGTCTGTTTTGCAGCTCCCTTCCTTTTAAAACACTGGCAGCGGCTTTCTGTCAGAATACGCAGAAACTGCATCGGATTCCTGCTTGTGCTTGCCGCAATCGATATTGCAGCCTCCTTAATCTTCCCCAACAAAGGGCGGGGCATTACTTTTTAATCCCTCAGATAGTTTTCCCGCAGTTTCTTTTTTTCCCTTTCAATCTCTTCCAAAAGCTCCCTTGAGGACAAAAGGCAGCAGCCCTGTCCCCTGATAATGATTTGCTCCAGCCCGTCCGAAGTGGCAACCGTAATCTGGTATTTCTTCCCGTTTTCATGGGCAAATTTCTCTATATACCGGTCGGCAGTTTCCGCCTCCTTTGTATACACGACATGAATATTGTGGTAATCTGTTATGTCCGTTTCATGCCCCCGAACCCGGTATGCGTCGAAAACCACTATCACCTTACATCCGCGCATGGCCTGATAATCACAGAGAATATCCAGAAGCTTTCCTTTGGCGCTGTCAATATTGACTGCGGCAAGCTCCCTCAAATCCTCCCATGCAAAGATAACATTATAGCCGTCCACCAGCAGGTATTCCTCTTTTCTCTGTATCGGATGGTATCCCTGCACCCCAGGCGTCTGCACAGGGATTTTTGCCGTCTTTTTCCTGTAAATGCCTTTCCGCCGGGCGCCCTCCCCCCGTCTGTTGGCATAAAATGTCTTTTCTAAAATGCTGTCAATCTCTTCCGTCCCCAACGCAGCGTCCAGAGCCTCCATGCCCTGTTTCCTGCCGCCTGCCGGTCTTGACGCATATATTCCTGCTTCTTTCTGCTGTCCGGCTTCCCCATCCCCGGCTTCCTCCAAATTTTTCTCCGGCGCCTCCTGCAATTCCGTATGCATATGAGCCTTGACTTCATCCCATGGCACCACAAATCCGGCGCCGTGGGCACAAAACACGGAACCGGAAGGATTTTCCAAATCGGCCTCCGCATCATAGCCGGACTGCATCAGCACTTCCTCCGTATTTTGGCATGGCAGGTAGCCCTTCAAGGTACAGTTCAACCTTCCCTGTCCCTGCGTATAGACGGTCACTTCTTTCTGGTAATCCCGCAAGGCCGCTGCCGGGGCATAGCCGGTCAGTATTGCACGCCCTGCTTCCACGGATGGCAGCCGGACGCTTCCTCCCATCCTTTCCAAATCCGTCATGGCACGCCCGATTCCTTTTTCCGGCAGTTCCAGCGTAAAAGAATAATAAGGCTCCAGAAGAACGGATGGCGCCTCCATCAGTCCCTGTCTGACAGCCCGGTAAACAGCCTGCCTGAAATCTCCGCCCTCCGTATGTTTTAAGTGCGCGCGGCCTGCTATCAGCGTGATTTTCATATCGGTAACAGGCGCGCCCGTCAGCACGCCTTTATGTTCCTTTTCTTCCAGATGCGTCAGCGCCAGACGCTGCCAGTTTTTCCCCAGCACATCCTCACTGCAGGAAGAGGCAAACACTAGACCGCTTCCCGGCTCACCCGGCTCCAGCAAAAGCTGTACCTCTGCATAATGGCGCAGCGGTTCAAAATGCCCGACGCCAATAACCGCTTCCGCTATGGTTTCCTTATATACGATACTACCCTGCCCAAACTCTATCAGTATGCCAAAACGCTCCTTTACAAGCCGCTGTATCACTTCCAGCTGTACTGCTCCCATAATACGCAGATGGATTTCCTCCAGCCCGGCATTCCAGACAACATGAAGTTTTGGCTCCTCCTCCAGCTGCCGCAATTTGGGCAGCATGACTGCGGCATCGATTTCTTTTGGCAATATCACCCTGTACGATAAAACCGGCTCCAGAACCGGCAGTTCACCCGCCTTTTCCTCTCCCAGCCCTTCCCCCGGAAAAGTCCTTGTAAGCCCTGTCACCGCACACACGCTTCCCGCCAAAGCCTCGTTTATCGTATCGTATTTCTCTCCGGAATAAATCCGAATCTGATTGACTTTTTCCTCCCATGCGCCGTCTTCCCCGGCCTGCCCTTCTCCCTTCACGGTATCTTTTACCTTAAGGCTGCCGCCTGTGACTTTCAGGTAGGTAAGCCGGTTTCCCTGTGCATCGCGCGCAATCTTAAACACCCTTGCTCCAAATGAAGCCTTCCAATCCCGGCTCAGGGTATATTCCGACAATCCCTGCATGAACGTTCCGACTTCGTCTCCTTTTAATGCAGAGCCAAAAAAGCAGGGGAAAACCTTCCTCTGCTGAATCAGCCTGCAAATACTCTTTTTATCCACAATGCCCGTTTCCAGAAACTGCTCCAGAACAGTTTCGTCACTCACCGCAATATTCTCATAAAACCCATCCCTGTCCTGCACGGAAAAATCGATGCAGCCGTCACTGAGCTTTTCCTGTATATCCGAAAACAGAGCCGCCCTGTCAGCGCCGGGCTGGTCCATTTTGTTGATAAACAAAAATACAGGGACATGATACCTGTCAAGCAGCCTCCATAATGTCGCCGTATGCGCCTGCACCCCATCCGCTCCGCTCACCACCAGTATGGCATAATCCAGCACTTGCAGGGTTCTCTCCATTTCCGCCGAAAAGTCCACATGTCCCGGCGTATCAAGCAGGTAAACCTCCATATCACGGTAAGTAAAAACCGCCTGTTTGGAAAAAATGGTAATCCCTCTCTCTTTTTCCATTACCTCCGTGTCAAGGAAAGCATCCCGATTGTCCACACGCCCCATTTTTCTGATACTGCCGCTTTCATAGAGCATGGCCTCTGACAACGTCGTCTTTCCGGCATCCACATGTGCAAGTATGCCGATAACCACCTTTTTCATAAGCACACGTACCCCTTCCGCCCCTCTATCCGGCCTGTCCGTTTTCCACGGTTTCAAATATGTCGGCAATTCTTTCCGGATACCTTTCCAAAAACTCTGTAAAAAGAAGTCCTTCTTTTTCCACGGCACGTCCCAGTTCCACAAAAAATGCCGGGATGTTTTCTGCCGCCATCACGCCGATTTCTTCCCCAAACTGTTCTTCTCCCATACGTGCATTGCCGTTAATAAAAATCGCAAATGCATCTTTGGGTCCGTCCGCCGTCTGCTTTTTTCCGCCGCGCAGACCGATTACCGCGGTCTGATGGGCAGAACAGGAGGACGGACAGCCGGAAATATGGATGGGCGGAAGCACACCGTCCGCCAGTCCTGCTTCCTTCACCCGTTTTATGCATGCTTCCAGAAGCGCCTGCGAATTGCCGATTCCTACCTGACAGATTGCCGCCCCGATACAGGCCGTAGAACGTTCAAAGGCTGTACCTCCATCTTCTTTTGTCAGTTCCAGCACCTTTAAAGCCTCTGTCCCGGACAGGTTAACCACATACAGCCCCTGGTCCGGTGCAAGGCGCACCTTTACCTGTTCCATTGGCAGAATGGCATCATATAATTTCTCAAAGAAGTCCGGCTTCGGCACACCTCCCACCGGATGATAGGACACTGCATAAAGTCCTTCCTGTTTCTGTTTTATCAGCCTTTTATCCGAAGGCGGGCTGACAGGAGCGCCTTTTTTATCTATTTCTTCCGCGTCTACGAAAATATCCAAATCTTCCGTTTCCAGATTCTTCACTAGTTTTTCCTTGAAAATCCTTTGCAATTCCTCCACACCAAGCGTTTCCTGCAAAAATCTGGTTCTGGAGGCAGCGCGCTTTTCATAGTTGCCATACTCCGTAAAGATTTCCACCATGGTTTTGATGCAATAAAGTATCCTGGAAGGCAATATGCCTTCTGCCACAAGCACTCCCATTTTAGGCTTTATGCCAAGCCCGCCCGCTATATAAACGTCAAAAGTCCGGTTCTCTTTTGCCACAAAGCCCATGTCCCGGAAAGTGGCATGGGTTTCATTTTCCCTATTATTGGAAAAGCAGACCTTAAGCTTTCTGGGAAGCTTTACTTTCCCTATAAATCCAAGCAGATAATCGGCTGCTTCTTTTGCATAGGGAAGCACATCAAACGCCTCTCCTTTATCCACTCCCGAAAGAGGGGAACACATTACGTTTCTGGGGTAATCCCCGCCGCCTCCCCTGGTAATGATGCCCTGTTCAAAGGCTTCTCCCACAAGGGCGCAGACCGTTTCTTTTGTCAGGTTATGCAGCTGCACCGTCTGGCAGGTGGTGAAATGCACCAAATCTATTCTGTACTTCCTGATACTGTCTGCAATAAATTTCAGGTTTCCCTTGTTAATTTCACCACCGGAAAGCCTGAGCCTCAGCATGCTTCTTTCGCCTCCCCGCTGCGCATAACTTCCGAATGCACCGGAAAACGACTTATATTCAGGAACCGTTACCTCTTTTCGATAAAACTTTTCCGTCACCTCATAAAATTCCTTTAAATCTTCCCGGAATCCTTCCATATATGACTGTGCCATACTTTTCCAAAGCCCGCCTTTCTGCTGTCATTACTGTCATTACTAATGCTGCACATTTTCCATGCTTTTGATACCGGCTTTTTCCAGATAAATCTGCATATATTTCCCGACAAGCGGCATCAGCTTTTCATCGTGATTGGTTCTAAGCCTTGTCTGTCTGTCAAAGACCATGGTGTTTTCTTCATCGGGAGTGCAAGCCGGCCATGAAGGAACGGACTCATTTTCAGGGCTGCCTGTTCGGGCAAAAGCCATCACGCTGTCAAAAATCTGTTTTTCAAGCTTTTCGGATATACCTTCTTCCTGCGTAATCGGAACGAGTTCCGTATTGTGGAACACATAGGGAATATCCGCACAGTGCCATGGCGTACGTCCGCCGTCTATCGGCATTTCATGATTGAACAGATAGGAATACGTCTTCGGGTTCACTTTCGCCCGCATACGCACGAACTTCTGTATGGGATGTCTGATGATATAATCCAGCGTCAGGATATCCACCGGAAGCCTTTCAGGGTATGCCGTTTCAAACAGCGGCAGCAATTGATTGGCAGCCTCCTTTCCCAAAGCCTCCTCCAGCGCTTTCTCCGCCTCCGGCTTTGTCATCCCGCGTTTGTCATAGGGAGGCGCCACGAAAGAAGCAAACTCTCCAAATACACTTCCCACCATCAAAGGTATTCCTGCAGTTTCCTTCCTAAAGCCGTATTTCAAAGGATTTCCGTTATAGTATCTGTTTTTCTGCGGAGCCCCTCCACAGTATTTTCCTTCTTTTGCAAGTATGGGCCTTACCTTTTTATAGGCGTCCGCCAGCCTGTCAAAGGATACTGATTCCAGGTCTTTTACCCCGCCAAGCTGCAATTCGTTTAACAATGCCTGCACCAGTTCTTTTCCACTGCCTTCACAGTCCGGCAGAAGGTCTTCCACCACGCCGCTCATATTGATTCCTTTTGCATACAGTCCGTCCGCCGCCGGCGTCTGCATAAGCGTTGTAATCTTTGCACCGCCGCCGGATTGGCCTATCAAAGTCACATTACCGGCGTCACCGCCAAACAGGGCAATGTTTTCCTGAATCCAGCGAAGCGCGGCAATAATATCTTCCGTCCCCGCATTGCCGGAATTTTGATATTCCTCACCGAAATCCGACAAATCGCAATATCCCAGCACATTCAGCCTGTGGTTAACGGACACTACAACCACCTGCCCAATCCGACACATATTTTCTCCCTCATAGGCAATCTGTTCAATCGCAGAACCGGCCTCAAAGCCGCCGCCGTGCAGCCACACGATAACCGGCCTCTTTTCCCCGTCACATGCAGGCGTCCAGACATTCAGGTTCTGGCAATCCTCATTCATGACCCAGTACCGGTGCGGTACAAGAAGTTCACAGGCAGGCTTACCCATCTCAAGCAACGGGCACACATAACCATAGCTTGTGGCATCCAGCACGCCCTCCCACGCCTCCACCGGCCGGGGCGCATGAAAACGCTTCGCCTTTGCATAGGGAATCCCTTTAAAAATACTGATGCCGTCGTAACAATATCCCCTGACTTTTCCTTTCGTAGTCGCAACAACCGCCGTTTCCGTATTACAGGTAAATTTATGCGCCATACTCCACATCCTTTCTGTTTTTCTCCTTATATTATAGCCAAAAAATCCCAGAAAGAAAAGCAGGAATACATAGAAATATATAGGCAATTCTGCAACAGGCATGTCGGCAGAATCGCCGGGAAAAGGATGGTTGTTTCCTTTTCAAAAATATGGTAAACTATTCACATCAATCAGTATGAATGATTACTACATACGGGGAGGAAATCCAAAGATGACCGAAGTGAAATGGAATGACCGTTTTAACCTTGGCGTGGGAGTGATAGACAAAGCGCACCAACGGCTTTTTTCGATTGTAGGAAAACTGATTGCCCTCAATGAGGATGAGGCAAAACAGCAGCACGCCTGCAGAGAAGGGGTCAAATATTTCAAAAGTTATACGTTAAAACATTTTGCAGAAGAGGAAGCTTATATGCAGTCCATACATTACGGTGGATATGAAATGCATAAAATTCTCCATGACAATATGCGGGATAAAACGCTTCCGGCACTGGAACAGGAATTGGAGGAACAAAATTACTCTGTGGAATCCGTGCGGCACTTTCTGGGAATCTGTGTCGGCTGGCTTACCGGACACATTATGATTGAAGATTTTGCCATCACGGGACGCACCACCAACAAATGGATTCACCATCCCTCCGAAGATGAAATGGAATCCCTGGAAAAAGCAGTGATACAGGTCTTACACGACTTGTTCAAAATAAATGCCCACATTGTCAGTGAACATTACAGCGGCGAGGATTTTTCTTCCGGCAATACACTTTGTTTCCGTTTAATGTACCGCTCCGGGGGAGGCGAGCGTTTTCAGGTCTTTTTGGTTTATGAAGAACGGATGGTTCTCAATACGCTGGGCGGTATGCTTGGACGGCAAATTAAAAAAATGGATAAAACCGTACTTTACACCATCAAGGTTCTTTCACAGCAGTTTATGGATTGGGTCGGAAAGCACTTTCCCATAACAAAAGAATGCCAGCTTGAAAAATGTGATATGCTGACATTTGAGCAGCTTCTTCGTGCGTTTGATAAGGAATATCCTCCGTACAGCCTTCTTTTCAGCACGGAAGGAAAAGGTTACTTTGCTTTCTGCGTTAAAAAATAGCTTTCTTTTGGGAAAATGCTGCAATCAGGAGGAAATGTAATCATGTCGCAAGACAGTACAGAAGCATATCTGCATACCTTTCAGGAAGAAAAACAGGAACTGATTGTCAGGATTTCGTGGTGCTGGGAAAAAGGGCTTCCTCCCTTTCCCATGATTGGAAATTATTACAAGGCGAGGGCGCGGTTTGACCGGGCCATTGATGTGAAGACAGGAGAAGTTATCGGGGAAGGAATCGCTTTTAACTGGCTCGAATGGTTGTCTGAGAAAAAATTGTTTGGATTCCGGTTCGGGTATCATTTTCAAAGGGGGCATTTGTACCGTCTTCTGGTGAGGGAAGACCTACCCCGGGATAATGTACAATTTCGCCGTTATTATGTAGAACAATTGCTCGAAAAGAACGTAAACGAACCAAAGCTGCTCCCAAATCTCAGGGAGTTTAGTCTGAATAGGAAACCCAGTCAGTTTGAGATGCAGATTGACTGGCTTGGGGAAAACTGCACAGTCTGTGTGGAGATGGCAGCAGGCGATAAGGAATCAGAGACTGCCTCTAAAAAGCTTGAAGAAATATGCACTGACCTTCCGGCGTTTGACCACAGGATAAAAGAATATATCGTTGATACAATGTCCGGCAGTATAAAAGAATGGTGCGGAAAAGAAATCGGCAGGGAAGAATTTATGAAAAGGCTCCGCGTCCCCTTGATTACGATTCACGAGGACAATTCCATGGAATTTGTCTTCGACGATGACAATCTGTTTGGGGGGCATAGTATTCTTTTGGAGATGGATTCGGAGGGGCAGTTGACGGCGGTGATGCTTGCCGGATAGGGAATATTGGATGTCAATGCATTATTTTAAAAAAGTATGCATGCCACCCGCAATTTGTATTGTATTAAAAACGGCCGGACATCTCCGACCGTTTTTTTAATCCTATATTACATAAATCATCCCATCACTTTATCAAGCGTTTCAAACAGGTTCTTAATCTCAATCGGTTTTGCGATATGACCGTTCATGCCGCTCCTTATGGCCTCCCGCTTATCTTCTTCAAACGCATTTGCCGTCATTGCTATAATGGGGATGGAGGACAGTTCCTTGTTTTCCAGACTGCGGATTTCTTTCGTCGCCTCATAACCGTTCATTACCGGCATCTGCACATCCATGAGTACCAGCTGATAATAACCCGGCTCCGAATTTTTCAGCATATCTACTGCTATCTGGCCGTTTGCGGCAACCTCTGTGCTAAATCCTGCATCTTCCAGAATCGCCACTGCAATTTCCTGATTCAGTTCCAAATCCTCAGCAAGCAGAATACGCCCGCTGCGAAGTTTGACCGTTTCCTTTTCTTCCGTTTTATCCTCTGCGTCATCTGACTTGATAACAGACTTCAGACAGCTTCTTAACTCTGACAAAAACAACGGTTTGCTGCAGAATGCCACAACACCGGCTTCTTTTGCCTCTGCTTCAATATCTGCCCAGTCATATGCAGTCAGAATGACAACAGGTACCGTGCCTCCTGTTTCTTTTCTGATTCTCCGGGCAACTTCCACTCCGTTCATATCCGGCAGCAGCCAGTCAATGATGTATACACTGTACTCATCACCCCGTGTTATCGACTGATGCGTACGCAGTACAGCCTCTTTTCCTGACAATGTCCACTCCGCGCGCATTCCCAACTGTCCCAGCATGTAGGATACACTGTCACATGTGTTGAAATCATCATCCACTACCAGCGCCCTGCAATTCCTCAGTTCCGGAATATCCTGCAATTCCTTTGCTTCCGTATGCAGCCGGAAGGTAAAGGCAACCATAAATTCCGTTCCTACTCCCAACTCACTTTTTACTTCAATGGAGCCGTTCATCATATCCACAATATTCTTGGTAATTGCCATTCCAAGACCCGTTCCCTGTATGCCGCTGATGGTAGAATTCTTTTCCCTCTCAAACGGTTCAAAAATATGCTGTACAAACTCTTCGCTCATGCCGATGCCGTTATCTTTTATGGAAAATTCATAATGCGCATATCCCTCCGGCGCGCCGCCCTTTTCCGTTATCCTCATGCTGACCGTACCGCCTGCCCCCGTATACTTAACCGAGTTGCTGAGCAGGTTAAGCAGTACCTGATTGAGCCGCAGCTTGTCACAATAGATATCCTCATCCAGCACATCTACCGTATCAATATGCAAGTCAAGCTGCTTTGCATGAATGTCTGCCTGTAAAATATTGTGGAGTCCATGAAGAATATCGGGAAGGCTGCACGGCTTTTCTTCCAAATGTATTTTTCCGCTCTCGATATGGCTCATATCCAGCACATCGTTGATTAAGCTAAGCAGGTGATTGCCTGATGTAGTAATTTTTTTCAGGTACTCTTCCACCTGCTCCCTGTTGTCAATATGGGAAACAGCCAGATTCGTAAAGCCAACAATGGCATTCATCGGAGTACGGATGTCATGGGACATATTGGACAGGAATACGCTCTTTGCCTTGTTTGCCCTTTTTGCCTGTAAAAGGGCATCCTCAAGCAGGCTCTTCTGCTCCATTTCATTGCGGATTTCTTCATCCACACTGCGGATTCCCAAAACAATGCCGTGATTTCCGCTATCTGTTCCTGTACGTACCACCTTAATCTGAAAATACTTAATTTTTTCGTTTTGGTAAATACGGTAGTTGACATAGTACATTTTCTTTGCTGCCAGCACATTTTTCAATGTGTCCAGAGAAAGCGCATGACGGAGCATTTCCCTGTCATCTGCATGTACAATTTCCTGTATATAACGCTCCATGCTTTCTTTTAAAGAGATTTTACCGCTGAATATATCATCAAACTTCTCCCCGTTGGTACCGCTGTTTTGAAGTATCATGCCCCTTCCCTGTTTCGCTTCAAAAAAGCAGACAAGGTTGTAATCTATACTCAATGCCTGAATCAGCTCCATATGACGTCTTTCATTTTCTCTTTCCTGCAGTTTCTGGGCAGTACAATCCAAAAGGAAACGCTGGTAAATCATTTCACCGTTTTCCTTCAAAAGTTTAACATTGCCCATGACATGCAGAATCTCCCCGTCCTTATGCCGGACGCGGTATTCCACGCTTACGCTGTCCCCTTCTTTCTGTAATGTCTTAATGCTTTCCCTGAGTTTGGCCTTATCTTCTTCCACAACAGAGGCTGCAACCAAATCAAACCCTTCTGCCATCAACTCTTCCTGAGAGTCATACCCGAGGATTTTAAGCGCTGTGCTGTTAATGTTGCGAATATGTAATCCATCCACAGTATGACGCATAACGCCACAATCTATGGTAGTAAAAATGGTTTCCAAAGTCCTGTTTTTCTGTATGATTTCCTGCTCATAGGCACGTTCCTGCGTCACGTCAATGGCTACGCCCACTGTCCCCATCACACTGCCGTCAATATTATACAACGGGGATTTGTACGTTGTAAGGGTACGCATACCGTCCCCGGTCTTGATAATTTCCTCGGACACGCAGGTCTTTCTCTTTCCCATAACCTCCCGCTCCGATTCAATGCAGGCAGGGTCATCCTGCTCCACATCCCAAATATAAGCGTGGCCGCGCCCTTCTACCTGCTTCTTTGTTTTATTTACCGTCTTGCAGAAACTATCGTTTACTTTCTCATGGATGCCATCCTTATCCTTATACCATATAAGGTTGGGAATATTGTTAATAGTAGCATCCAGATACTGTTCAGTCTGCCAGGAATCCTTGCTCACTTTGTATGCCTGCTGCCACGCCGCGAAACGATACCCGATTTCACCGTCCGGCATGGGCATCCTCCATATATCCTTTACGCCTGATAAGTCTGCTTCCCACGGAACCTGGCTTCCGTTTCCTGCAAGCAGAATAATTTCTTTTTCTTTCTTAATTCCGAAATCCGCTATAAACCGTATTTCCTTTTCATCCATATCCTGCAGGTTTGCCAGAATCACATCCGCACTCTCTGCCAATGCTTCCTCAAATCTGTCACTCTCTGAAAACTCATGTGAAAAATTTGCAAGCGGAGACACTTCTTTTATCAAATCAAATACTCTGCATGATTGACCTATAAGATAGAACCGAACTTGACAATGGTACATAATGTTTCCTCCTAAATCTGCGACAGACAATCCGGCAAAATGCCTATAGTGCTATTCTATCAAGCGTATCAAAGTATGTCAACATTTTGACTGCCAGAGTTTCCGTATTTTGCATTGCGGCAGCCCCGGCGTGCATTTGATTCCATAAAGGACCGTGTAAAAACGCCAAAATGTTGTTGCTTTAATGAGAAATGCCGTGTTTTGGCATTTCTCAGGCGTGAAACTTAGTACTTCTTAGCGAAATGCCCTTTGGCATGAGCTTTAGAAGTACTTTTCACGCTATGTGCCGCAGCGCTTTTACTCGAGCGAGAGCGCGTCCTGTTGGAACAAATGCACGCCGGGGCTGCCACAATGCAAAATACGGAAATTCCGGTTTAAGCGAATTTTAAGCCCTTTCGTACCACCCTGCCTGCGCTTCCCACATTTTTGCATATTGTCCGGGACGGGCTATCAGTTCTTCGTGTGTTCCTATATCCGCAATCCTGCCCGCATCCATAACGATAATGCGGTCTGCCAGCTTTGCCGAGCCTATCCGGTGCGTCACTATCAATGCGCACTTACCTTCTGCCAAATGGGCAAACTGTTTGTATACCAGAGTCTCTTCGATAGGGTCGATGGCGGACGTGGGCTCGTCCAGAACGATAAATCCGTTTACCCTGTACAAGCCGCGCGCTATGGCAACCCTTTGCCACTGCCCGCCTGAAATATCAACGCCGCCGTATTCGGGTGAAAGCATGTCATCCAATCCGATACGACCCTTTTCAAATCCCCCTTCCTCCAGTACCAAACGAATCTTATCGTCATCCGCTTTTATTGTGTCATCACTTATGGCGACGTTTTCCTTTAGCGTCATTTTATACCGCTGGTATTTTTGAAACACACCGGATATCCCTTTGTATACGGAGGATGCGGCATACTTTGCAGTATCCAGGCCGCCGATTAATACCTTTCCCTGCGTCGGAAGGTATATTCCTGTCAGCAGACGCACAAGCGTGCTTTTCCCCGCACCGTTTTCCCCGACGATGGCAATGGTCTCTTTTTCACCTATGTTTACCGATACTTCTTTTACGGAAAAGGACTCCCTGCCCGGATATCTGAAGCTGATGTTATCCGCAACAATACCCCCTGTAAAATCAACTTCCCCTTCCCCGCCGCTTCTCTCCGGCATATCAAGAAGACGGATAAAGTTGACGACTTTTCCGATGTCCCTGTTCATGTTTCCCATGTGCTGTTTCACAACTTCCTGCATAATGGCGAATATCTGGGTCAGGGCCGCAAAGACCGCCGCAAACATACCCGCCGTAATCTCACCTGACATCGTTGCGGTAAACAACATGTAAGCGGAAGCCGCCATTCCCGCAAATGTGGTGAAATCCAGCATAAGCTGGAGCAGCGCAACCTTTCGCTCTGCCTTCCAGACCTTACCCGTCAGCGCCTTCATGGTATCTTCATACAATCGGTAAAAAAATTGATACGCGCCCAGAATACGGGTTTCCTTAAAATACTCTCGGTCACATATTGCTTTCCTGTAATAATCGTACTCGCGGCGGAGAGGCGCGCTCTCTTCTTCCAGATTGGCGAAAATCCTGACGTTGACGATTTGCGCTAACATCGCGGGTATAAAAGCCAGAAGCAGGGTCAGAATCAGCATGGGCTTTAGCCGGAACAGATAAACGCCGATGGCGACAAAATAAACTCCGTAAAAGCTTACACAGGCAAATACCAGCATACAAAACATGGTGATTGCCCTGATTCCTTCTTTTGCTTTATTAAGATTGTCCAGAAAATCCGTATCTTCAAACTTTACGGGGTCAATCCGTTTTATTTTTTTGTGGATGAGTTCCGTAAGCCTTCCGGCTGATTTGGGCAAAAGAATCCCTATACCGTGAAAGTTCTGGATGCCGTTGATAATCTGCTGGCCGAAAGTAACTGCTGCAAGTATCATCAGGCGGATGACGCAGTCCCCGTAACCTGCTTTACCGGCGGCAGCAGCGGAAATGGCATCAAACAAGTACTGGGTTGCCACAACCGCCATGGCAAATGACAGACCGTTCATAACTGCCAGACAATTTTCAAGCAGACAGTTTAAGGGCGCTGACTTTACCTGTATCGGAATGATTCTTGCAATCACCTGCAATAAATGATATTTTGTCTTTGTTGTTTTCATTGATACCACTCCCTCTGCGCCTCAAACATTTCCGCATACCTGCCGTTTTGCGCCATCAGGGCTTCATGCGTGCCCCGTTCTGCAATTTTCCCTTTCTCTATAACCATTATCTCATCTGCCAGCTTGGTAGAGCCAAGACGGTGGCTGATAAATATGGTTGTCTTTCCTCCCATCAGTTTTTCAAAGTCATGGTACAGATTGCTTTCACTGATTGGGTCAAGCGCTGATGTAGGCTCATCAAGTATCCTGACAGGAGCGCGGCTTACCAGAGACCTGGCAATGGCAACACGCTGCCACTGCCCGCCGGAAATATCCTGTCCGCCTTTTCTGACCTTTCCAAGGGGCGTATGGATTCCGCTTTCCAGCTTGTCTATCACTTCATCCAGTCCTGCCAGATGGGCAGCCTCCGTTTCCCTTCCCGTTGTATGCACGTCCCCAAGCGCAATATTGTCTTTCATGGTAATATAATACTTTGCAAAATCCTGATAAACAACTGCAAACATGGCTTTTATCGCACTGACCGGATAACTGCGGAGTTCTTTCCCGTTTACCAGTATCTCTCCTTCATATTCCGTATACAACCCGGTCAGAAGCTTGGTGATGGTGGTCTTGCCCACGCCGTTTTTTCCGACAAAAGCATAATGGCGTCCTGCTTCCAGCCGAAAGGACAATCCGTCCAATATGTATTCCCTGCTGTTCGGATAACGGAAACGAACATTGCAAAACTCCAACGTTTCCAGCCTGACAGGATGGATATCGGGTTTCGCCAGTGCGTCCTCTGCCTCTCCCAATGCGGCAAAGTCGCCCAAATCCTTCATATATTCACCGGCACGCGCAATATTTTCAAGGGAACGCGACATCTGGAAACCAAGCTTCTGAATCATGCCGAATACCGCGCTGACAATACCCATAAACATACCGGCTGACATCTGTCCATTTACGACAGGCGCGATGAGGGTCAGGGCTACCAATAAGGATATCAGCGCCAGTAACATGCTGGAACCTTTTGAGATAATGAAGTTTTTGGCTGTAACCTTAACCTGCAGTTTTCTTCCTGCCTCATATTGTTCCCGCCAGATACGGTTGATGCTGTCGTTATACCCAAAAAGGGTGCGCTCATCCACATTATCGCGCCCGGTCAGCACTTCTCCCAGATATTCCGTGCGCCTGTTGAATTTTTCCGCATCACGTTCTGCCTGATAATTTTTCTTTCCCGCCCGCATGGACAGCCAGAACATCGGTACGGAAAAAGAAAAAATAATTACGGCTGCCCACCAGACTTGCGATACGATAAGAACAAAAACCGAAACCACGGATACGATTATCTGTGAAAACTGTATAAACGCGTCCACACCGTCCATAACCGATTTCACCGGGTCCCTGGATACGCGCGACAAAAGCTCCCAGCTCTTTTCATTTTCTATATGCCTGTAGTCACATGCCGCAAAAGTCTTTACCACGGCCGGATTCAGGCAGCGCCATAACCTGACGCTTAATCCGGAAGCCGCCAGTTTGGCCAAGGCGCCTATTATATTGACAACGCCCAACGTTATTAACAAAAATGCCAGCGCCGGATAAATATCACGGTACGGGCGCACGGATTTTAGGATTGCCATCGCCGTATCCACAAAATTTGCCGTGGCCAGCGCCGTTACCGCCGTCTGCATGATGGACTGTGTAACCGGCAGCGCCGCATATAACATCATACAGACCGGCGACGCTTCAAATGCCAGCCGTAACGCATCATATGATTTGTATTTCTTTTTCTTCAAAGTCATTTGCCAGAACCCTTCCTTGTACTCTCTCTACGGTACAGAATCAGCATATCATTCTTTTCCGCTAAGTGCAATTTATATATTAATTGAATTTTCCGTCTTTTGCATTGCGGCAGCCCCGGCGTCCTGTTGGAATCAAATGCACGCTGGGGCTGCCGCAATGCAAAAGACGGAAACCCTATATTCAAAAAGAGCGCTGCCCATAACTGAAATACCGTTTTGGGCAATGCTCCTTTTCTTCCTGAATCTGCTGTTTTATTCTTCAAACGGAAACTGAAATATTAGTACCGGAATCCGGCTGTTTGGGTTCGGCTTTTCCTGCTTTGGTATAAATCAGAGGGGCTGCCTTGACTACACATTCTGCCTGTACACCGCTATCCGGTGCGGCACAGTCCGGCCCGGCGCCTTCGCCTGTTCCGGCCGTATCCTTTTCCGGAATCTCCTTGCTGTTTTTCACCTCTTCCAATCTCTTTTCAGCTTCCTCGCGTTCTTCCTTTCGCCTGCGGACAGCGTTTTCACGCTCTTCCCTGGCTTTTTCCCTCGCTTCCTTCGCGTCCTCCTTCATTCCGTCGTCAGCCTTCTCCGCATATTCTTCCGCTTTGCCGGCATAATCGTTGACATACCCCATTGCCCGTTCCATGGTACCCGTATCGCCCTTTTGTCTGGCTTCTTTATAAACCTGAAGCGGCACATTCAGCAGATTCATGTTAGTTCTTGCCCCCACCAGGCCTTCCATCGTTTTTGTATTCACTATGCGCCCTCCTGTATGCATGATTGTCTTTTCTGCTCAGTTCGTTTTCCGTCTGCGCCAATATTTTCTCCAGATTCCTGACTCTTCTTTCGTCGCCATAGGCTGACCTGATTTGCTGCTCCAGCTGCTGCTTCTTTTCTTTCAAGCTTTTTATTTCGCTGTCAACCTTATCCGTGCTTCCGGTACACCTTTCCTTCGCCTGCCCCGCAAAACCGGTTATCGGATAACTGCGGCTTCCATTCACTTCCATTGACATAATCCTACCTCCTTTTACTCTTTTTTCGGAGGCGCCATATCAAAAATTAATCCGTTTGTTGCGAACTGCTTTCCTTTTGATGCGGAATGATAAGCAGTACATCCAGATGGAAGACCATACCCTGTGTTCTTATGCTCATCGCCCCATTATATTTTTCTGTTACCGCCTTTACATTTGACAAGCCTGTTCCGGCTTCAAACCGCTCGTTTCCCTGAAAGCTGTTTTCAATTTCTATATAAACAAAATCACCCTGTATCCGTCCCGACACGCGGATAAATTTTTCTGAACCCTCCTCCATGTTTTTGCAGGCGCAAAGCGCGTTATCCAGCGCATTCGACAGGATAATACAGACATCAATGTCACGCAGGCCGCTCGGGTAAGGCAGAATAAGCGAACAGCAGACATCTATCCCCATACTTGCTGCAATTCCAAACTTCTTCCCAATCAGGATATCCACCACCGGATTATTGGTACTGCACGGAAATGACAAGCCCTCCGCCATCTCGTCCATGTCCCAGATATACTCCAGCGCTTCTTCCGTTTTATTGTTTTGTAAAAGCTTTTTCATCACCAGGATATGGTTCCTTATATCATGGCGGAACGAAGCGGTTTTTTCATAATGCATCTTTGCTTCTTCCACATATCGGTTCAGGGAATGTTCTTCCTGCTCTAAAAGTGACAATTCCGTGCTGAGACGAAAGCCCTGCAGCAGTTTTTTATAAGAGAACAAGATACAGAACAGGCTTACCATACCCAAAAACTGTACCGCAAGCATGTGATACGGATTTTCGTATGCGCGGATTCTGCCGCCATACGTGATTTGCAGGCCATAAACAACGGAATTGAAGTATTCTTCCGTAAAAAATAGCATCAGGACCGGTATCAAAACCAGAAACACATACTGCTTTTTTACAGCCTCATAATAGGAAAAACAGCGATATACCACCAGACAACACACACCTGTAAGTAATAATGGCACGAAATCCCCCAGAACCATAAATACCAATCCGACCATATCTTGATGAAAGGAGTGCATCAATGGATACAAAATCCGTAACAAGGAGCCGACAATACCGTAACTGAGCTGCATCACCTCAACCACTAGGGCGGCATATAAGACAGCGGACTTTATATCCGCACGGCACAGAAAAATCCCGCTTGCCATAAGCAGCAGGACATATACCCCCAGTTCCGCAAATCTTTCTTCCGGAACAAAATAGATAACCGCTGCCCCACACACCGCGAATAAAATATGGTAATAAAATCTTACTTTCTTATTTAATAATCTGGCAAAGCATACAAATCCAAAGAGCAGTTGAATGCCTCCCATAACGTATCTGTTAAGGAAATCCATATAAGCAGTCATGCCTTATCCCCCTGCATACCTTTCATGTACTGTAGAATCACATTGGAAAATTCCTTTCCCCGCAGCCGTGATACAGGAATTTCCTTACCGCCTTCCATGGCAGCCGTTCCGTTTTTATATCCCTTCAGATATTTCAGGTTAATTAGAAAACTTCTGTGACACCGGTAAAAACTGCTGTCCAGCTTTTTTTCCAGATTTTCAATCCTGTCATAAAAATCAACCACCTCGGCTGAGGTTAAATGCAGGTATACTTTTCTGTCCAAAATTTCACAGAAAATAATTTCATCCAGGGAAATAATGCGGCTTTCATATCCTTTTCTGACTAGCAGATTCGTTCCGCCTGCATTTTGTAGGGAATGGAAAAGACGCTCCATCGTTTTTTCAAAGCTTCTTTTTTCTACCGGCTTAACCAGATAATCATACGCCGAAACCTCAAAAGACTGAAACACCATTTCCTTCAGGACGGTAATAAAAACAAGGAATGCCTTGCACTTTTGCTCACGCAGCTTCCTTGCCGTCTCCATGCCGTCCATACCCTTCATCTGAATGTCCAGAAAAAGAATATCAATCGGCTTTTCATATTTCAGTAATTCCTCACCGCAAAAAAACTGCAAAATTTCCGTTTCCGTGTTTTTTCTGCGGAAAAAATCCGCCGTCATCCTACTGATGCTGTCGGACATTACTTTTTCATCATCACAGATTGCAACACGAATCACCGGATTACCTCCCTGCACTGCCGTTTTCATTCTCTTTTCTCGACAGAATAAAGCGGCGGCATAACCCTTCTGCCGTAAAGTGTTTTCCAAATGCCGTGAAATGTCACATAACGGCAAAATTCCAGAAGGCTGCAGGCTGCGTCAACGCTTTTTTGCCATCCTGAGAACCTGCTCCACCGCCACTTCGGCATTTGTGGGCAGATTGCCGGGTATCCGGGGCGCTGCCCCTGCTTCCGGTTCTTCCATCCCTGTGTAAAAAACCTGCAGGGCGTATCTGGCCAGCAGTCCCGAAACACGTCCCCTCTCCACGGAATCCTCGGTTCCAAGGACAATCACTGCCAAATCATGTTCCATAACACCGTCGTCCGCCACAAGGGATGTAACCAGACAGGCTCCCGCCCTGTTGGTGGTTCCGGTTTTCAAGCCGGTGACTTCAGGCATATTATGCAGCAGCGGATTCGTGTTGCGCACTTCAAGATTGAGGGATTCCAGCCTGGCGGTTTCCATGGACGTGATGTCCGTAATCTGTGGATAAACCTTTAAAAGATAGGATACCAGCCGAAACATGTCCTCCGCGCTCATGCGGTTCTGCAATTTTGAGGGAACGGAATCCTCCGTGTAAAAGGGCAGACCGTGACAATTGTAAAAAACTGCCTGTGAAAGTCCCAGTTCCTGCGCCTTCTCGTTCATCATCTGCACAAAAACTTCCTCCGAACCGGCAACAGCTTCTGCCAGACACAATGCACATTCGTTGCTGGAAGGCAAAAGAGCGCCCAGCAAAAGCTCCTGCACGGGAATCTGTGTTCCGGCTTCCAAAGCAATCACCCCGTCAGCCGAGGAGGACAGAAGCTGTACCGCATCAGAAACAGTGACCTGCTCTGTGAGGGTAAGCCGCCCTTCGGCAATGGCGTCCATCACCAGAAGACATGTCATAAGCTTTGACGTGCTGGCTATGGGACAGGGAACATCTGACTGATAACCATAATATATTTCCCCGGTAGTGGCATCGCCTATCAGCACACTGTTAACGCCGTAAAAATAACCCGCCTGTTCCAGAAAATCAGGAGAAATACAGAAAGATTCCTGTGTATGTACCTGTAAGAAACCTGCACCGGGAACGGAAATATTTACATCCAGAACCATAGCTAAATCTGCGGCCATCATAAAACAGTCGTAATAGCCGGAAGGCAGTTTCATTATCAGGGTATAATAGTACACGGTTTCTTCATTCACCTTAAACTCATTTCGCCGCAGGGAAATATCCGGGTTTATGTCGTCTTCCCAAAAAGCATTTTCCCCGCCCACGGGCGCATAGGCGCTTCCCGTATTCAGGGATACGGAATTTTTCGTGATTTCCAGGGCAAAGGATTTATCCGTATCCTTAAAAACCATAGCCATATCCCGCAGGGAAAAATAAGTATTGTTTTCATATCCATAATCCAGAGTTTTTACCGTGCCTGAGGCGCCTGTATCCGTCTGTACCTGACATGTGCCGGGAATTTCATAGCCTGCGGCTGCCTTTGCAGGAAAAATAAAGCATATGAAGATTGTGGAAAATAGAAAGACGCTTATTTTCTTTATATTCTTTTTCATCAGATTTTCCTTCCCTGTGAAATTGCGATAGATTTGTTCCCCCGAAATTCCCGGATTTATTTTAGAGTGTATATAACAGGATAATTATCCAAAAAAAGTCCTTCGCCATCAAAACCGGGCTGTTTTATCAGAATTAGGCTGGTATCCTTGCGGATATACTTTTCCGTCACTGTGCCGGCAGGTCCGCCAACCTCAAACTGTCTGCTCAAAACGCCATCCTCAACGCTATAAGCGCCGCTGCCGTCATATTGCGCCTGCAGCTCCTCCAGCGAAGGCAGCAGGGTTGGAGCGCATGTCATCAGATAAGAAACCGTAGACATGCCGAAGGTCTTTGTCACAAGGGCTTCCACAGCCTCCCTGTCCGTACTCCCCACGTACCCCGCCATGCGCAGCCTTTCTGCCAGAATATCCTGAAAAGCCATGGCAAACGCCTCATAAGCAGCCTGATTGCAGGCGTCATAACTTTCTGGAAGAACATAACTCTGAAAGGTTCCCTGGGCGCGGGCAGTCTGCTCAAAAGTCAAATCAACCTGTACGGTCAAATCCTGCATATAAGGCTCCATATCCTCCAGGGAAACAGAAACCCCTTCAATGTCCTGCAGCCAGCCAAGCGCCGTGACGGCAGCCTGATTTGTCAAATCCAGATTTGCTGTCCACTCTCCCGAAAGCGTCCTGCCGCCCGACGCAAAAAAGTGAAGATAAGTCAGAAAAACCGCATATACGCTTAACGTAAAAATAAACAGGATGCATACAATTCTTTTCACATTTTTTTTCATAAAGCCCCCCCTTGTCTGCATCTCAATTGTATGGTATTGTTTACAGAAAAGCAAGTAAATATCCCGATTAGGCGCCCTGACTTCCCAACAGGACATGCAGCAGGACAAGCGCCGCTAAAAAGACAATATTCCCTATCGTAAAAAGCAGGATATATCTGCCTTTGCTTCCTTTCATTTCTTTTGCCACATATTTGTAGGAAATCAGGCTTGCCATAGACGCAATCAGCGTTCCCAACCCTCCCAGATTGGTACCCACTATAAGACCTGCATAGTCTTTTGTAAAACCGGATAAAAGCAAAGCCGCAGGTACGTTACTGATAATCTGGCTCACGATAACGGCCGTATAAACTTCCCTTCCGGCAATTATATTCTGCAAAAAATCCCTGAAGGCAGGGAGCCTCCCCACATTTCCCACAAAAACAAAAAATCCCACAAACGTCAAAAGCAGGGAATAATCTACTTTCCCGAATACTTTTCTATCTGTTACGAACACTGTTATAATCACTGCAAAAAGAACTGCCTGCCAGGGCAGTATGCGTCCGACTGCAAGCAGGCACAGCAAAAACAGCACAATATAGGCCGCAATCCGATAACAGACTTTTTTGTCTTGAAAAAGCTTTTTTTGAACGGCTGTTTCGCCCTCCTTGAGCGTATGCGGACACGCCCTGCCCAGTATCAGGCTAAAGACTGCCAGCAGCCCTAATGACAAAATTGTATATGGCAGCATAAGTTTTATAAATGCAAAAACAGAGAGACCCGCCTTTCCGAAAAGATATAAGTTCTGGGGATTCCCAATCGGCGTCAGCATGCTCCCGAGATTGGCTGCAACGGTCTGCATCACCACAACCGGCAGGACCAGCCTGTCCTTCTGTCCGTTCCCCAGCATGTCCAGAACTATAAAAGTAAACGGAACAAAGGTAATCAGCGCAACATCGTTGGTAATAAACATACCGGAAAAAAAGCACAGCATTACCAGCATCAGAATCAGGGCACGGCCGTTTTTCACATGACCCAGAAGCTTTCCCGCGCTCCACTCAAACACCCCGGCTTTCTGCAATCCCGCCATAACGCACATCAGGCAGAACAGGACAGCCAGGGTCTTTACGTCTATGTATGTACCGTAACCGGAGTCCGGCGGCACGATAAACATTGACGCTGCCGCCAGCAGGAGCGCAACACACAATACGGTTTCTTTTTTGATAAAGGTAAATATTTTGTTCATCAGCTTAACCTTCTCCTACCCAGTTATTTGTTCCATTACTACTGATTCCACAAGAAGCGACGGAATATAATTAGAGAAATCAATTGTGACTGAAATCCCTCTAATTCTTTCCGATATAACACTTGCGAAAATCTGCATCCATGCCAATCCGCCCCATAATTCGGCGCATCTGCGGTTAATTCAGGGCATTACAGATTCCAACGAGCAGGGGCTGACCAAGCGATTTCTTCCCCCGTTCTATGTTACTGATATGTGATGTACACACATCTACCAACTCGGTCAGCTCCCACTGTGAAAACTTTTTTGCATTTCAGACCCTGTACACCCGTTTTCCAATCGCCTTGTTATCTAACTCGTCATATATTGAAAATCAAATAGTTAACCTATCATCCCTTCGTAATCCTACTAACAGATTTCATTCATATGTTTAAGGCAGATTATCATATTCCGTTTCTTGAGTGATATTTCCAAGTTAATAGTACCATCTGCCACTCACATACTACATCTTAGCCACATTGAAATCATATATTTCTTCCCTCGGATTCTTAAAACCGTCAAACGCCTCTACCCTCACAAGAGAAAAAAAGAATCCGTAGTTGGAATTCGGTCTCTCCAATGCCTGCTTTCGCGCGTATCCTTTAACTGACAGCAGATATTTTCCTGAAGGAACATCATATTTAAAACCCGAGTATAATCGCTTCCCATCCAATGTCTGATACGATTTGTCAGTTCCCGAGTAAAAATGTATTATGCCATATGGCGTTTCGTATGTACCCTCATTTCCGCTATATTCATTTTCATTAAACGTATAAAAAGAACCAATATCAGAAATCCACAGACCATCCTTAATTTCAATATTAAATCCGTCATACTCCATTCTCTGCTCCCACGCATCATCAAAAGGTACATCGCTGCCTTCTAATTTAATAACATATTCTATGGAATTAATTTCTGCAAAAGGAATCCAAACACCTTCCTTCTGTGCATCTAAGTATAATTCCTTATCTTTTTGAAATTTGTCCAAAAGCTTTTTGCTTCGAATCCTCTTTCCCTTTAAAAAATCCTGTAAAACCTCCAATGAAAATACACATATCCCATAACTTCCAGTATTTAAAATCTTATCCATAACTGTTACGTATAATCCAATTATCCTCTTTTGAGGGTAATGGATTATTCTCCTTTCTCCCAATCTCTTGGGTTTTATTGAATACTCCATTATAATACTTAAAGCACTGTGGATTTGTACCTATAACACTACAGCTTTGACTGTTCGGAGGTGACTCAGACCAAAGCTTTTCGTCTATTACTGGTAATTAGTTTGTTAACGCATTGAACCTTTGGTTCTTCAGACGTTTCTATTTACGTGATTACACAGCCGAATTCTCTGTGGGAGACAGCAGTGCTAAAATATTTTTTCAGGAAGTAATTCTTTATGTCCATGTACTTTGTTGGAATTGATATTTCCAAGTATAAACATGATTGCTGCATCTTTTCCTCAGCTGACCAGCAGATTGTTTCCAAATTCACCATCACAAATGATAAGGTTGGTTTTGAACAACTGCTTACTTCACTTAATTCCCTCTCCAATCCTGAGGATATAAAAATAGGGTTTGAATCAACTGCCCATTATGCCCTCAATCTTGAACTTTTCCTTGAATATGCCAACCACAGCTTCATGGAAGTTAATCCAGTCCTCATCATGGAATACAAAATGTCTACAACTTTAAGGCGAACCAAAACCGATTCTGTTGACTGCGAATCAATAGCCCGGTGGTTAATTACGGTTGAGTACAAACCCCATTCAAAAGGATTTTACCACGCTTATTCCTTAAAGTCACTAACTCGTTTGCGTGACAGGCTGATTCGTCAGCGTTCTTTTACCTTGTGAAGATAACAAATGTTTTAGACCATACCTTTCCGGAATTCAAACCATTCTTCAATGAACGGCTTTCTAAAACAGCCTTGTATTTTCTTGAAAACTATGGCTCCGCTGAGAAAATGGCTCGTATGAATCCTGCTTCTTACGATAAACTTCGCTGTATCTCAAGAGGAAAGTTTTCTATCCAGCATTTCCTTCGCTTAAAAGAACTTGCCGCTAATACTGTCGGTGTCAACAACTCCATTTTTGATTTGGAATTAAACAGCTTGTTGACCCTGCACAAATCTCTTTCCAACGAAATAAACATTCTGGAATCTGAGATTATTAAACTAATTGAAGAGGTACATCCTCATTATATGTCTATTCCAGGTATTGGTCCAATTTCAGCCGCTGTTATTTATGCTGAATATGGCGACATATCAAACTTTTTTATTCCCGCACAGATGCTTGCATTTGCCAGAATCGAACCCGGCATTAACGATTCGGGAGCGGAATCTCACGGCGGCAGAATGGTAAAGCATAGTTCTTCACAGCTTCGTTACGTACTTCTTAATGCCTGCCTTCCTTTAATCCGTTTTGATATAACCTTTGCAATCTATTACGCAAAGAAGCGGGCAGAAGGCAAAAAACATCGGGTAGCTATTACTCACGTCGCAAAGAAACTAATTAGAGTCATCTATGCACTGGAGAGGCAGAATGTAGACTTTAACGTTCAGAAACTACGCTAATATCTACCCTGCATATATTTATCTGCTCCATCTGAAATACGATATTTTCGGGACTATGAAAAAAGTCTGTAAATAAGGTAATCAATTTTAGAACTTCTATGATAATGACAGGC
>ERZ777011.824-NODE-824-length-42587-cov-15.480744_pt1 | contig 42587 bp, 34 predicted proteins | sample MGYA00374964_ERZ777011 | MGnify/ENA primary metagenome ERZ777011 (study PRJEB29310, sample SAMD00008975) | mouse gut metagenome | study: EMG produced TPA metagenomics assembly of the Metagenome analysis of fecal microbiota from mouse which was promoted...
CGAGGGTGTCCACATCTTCAAAGCCAAGCCTGATTTTCAGTTCCAGTTCGTCTTCACCGAGAAATTCTGCCAGCGTTTCAATATATTTGTCCACCTGGCATCTCATTTCACTTATGGACATGTCGGACATATCCATTGTGAAGAGTTCAATTGCAGCGTCTTTAAATTTAGGGTTTGATTGGAATAATTGAATAATGTCATCTACATATTTTCCGACATTTTCTTTTTTGTTGCCAAAACCAGAAACAATCTCTTCATTAAAACTGTTAAGCATTATGGAGGCGGCAGTTTTGGATTGTTTGTCCAGTTTTTCATAGTCAGGATTAGTCATGAAATATGCATTTGCAATTGTTTCAACGTTTTCGATAGCAGAATTAATTTCGGCTTGATATTGCTGCATAAGAATTTTGGCATTTCTTTTTATATCAGCTAAATCTTCCTCTGTCAATTTTCCAATATTGGCGGTGCCGCCAACACCGGCAAAGTCTTCAAACCATTCATAATAAGCGCTTCCTAACGAATCGTTCCATAAGTTTAAAAGACCATCCACACTTTCGGCAGCGTCCATAAGCCTATTAAGGAACTCGATTTTTTCAACATTACCCCAGTCATGTGAACCAACTGTAGAGCCGGTAATAATGTTTTTAGCATTTTTTAGAATGTCGTTACCGTCAGAGTCCTTGCCGTCTACAATAAGGAGATTGTATGCTTCCCGTTGTGCCTCTTTGTATGCATCCCGTAATTGTTCCACATTACCCCTTAAAGATAAAACAGCATTGCCTTCGTCGGTATAACCTTTTACAAGGGTTGGGAACATGTCTGCAATCTGGTTTACAATGTTGTTGTATTCGTCATATTCATCTGCTGTTAAAGATACGTTTTCACCAAATTGGTTTACGCCCTTTGACAGGGTTTCATATTTTCCCGCAAGTTCTTCAATGGTTTTGGCGTTGCTGTTTGCTTTATCAAGTGCGGAATGATAAGAAGACATTAATTCATCCACGCGTTCTTTGCAGTGTTCTGCGGAGTGGATGAGATTGTCAATGCCTTTCACTGTCCATTCGATGACTTTAGTAATTCCCAGCATAAGGAACATGCTGCCGACGGTTGCAAGGGCCTGTAGTGCTACTTTTCCGGCCTTGGCGGAGAATGTCTGTGCTTTGATTGCTTCGTTGTGAGCGAGAGCGGAGTCACGGGCTTGTTGATTAGCTTTTACGAGGTCGCTTTGAGTACGAATTTGTCCTTCTGTTTCTTGTCCCCATTTTGCAATCCATTTTTCATTGTCTTTTAAACCGTTAGAATAATCTTGCCAAGACAATGTACCAGCTTTTACTTTTTTGTCTATATTATTTAAATCATTTATCCAACCATCAAAATAGAATTTATTTTTATCAATTTCTGGTATAAGATTATCAACATCAATTAATTGCTCTTTTATAGATTCTTTACTTGGATATAATCTTTTCCATATGCTATTTGAATCTTTTAACGAACCAATCAAATCACCATTTGTTGCCTGAAATGCTTTATTTATATCAGTTATTCTTCCAATTATAGCAGTGCCAATGTCGTTAAATGACTTCCCAAACATTCCCCATTTAGAACTTATTTTATCAATATCACTGTTAAATGTTTTATATATCATACTATTATATTTTACCGTTGTGGATACGGTAGTAACTACTTGTGGAGAGTAGCTTATGTAACTTGTGGAGAGTTACATTATGGTTGTGGACACCTTATTAACTTTGTGATAAAGTAAATATTAAATAAGTGAATTTGGAGGATTTTCTTATGGCATTGCATTACTGCAAAAAGTGTGGAAGAGTAGTAGAAATAAAACCAGATAAAACAGGATATAAAGATGATACATGTGATTATTGCAAATCAAAAGTATATCCAGTACCAGAAAAGTATTGGCTTGATGGTTTAGATTTTTTGATTACAAATGAACAAGAAGAACTTCTTAGAGAAGAACTTGTAAAAACAGCACCAGAATTTGATGAATATCTTTTTAATCATAGAGACAATGACTTACAACAGCGTTGGGCTAAAACAGAAGCCGCATTAGAACATGGTAAAGCTATATTAGAAGATAAGAGTAAAAGTCCTAAATGTACTTACTGTGGTTCAACTAATATAAGAAAAATAGGATTGTTAAATCGTGCCATTTCAACAGAGTTTTGGGGATTGGGTAGTAAGAAAATTGGAAAACAATTTCACTGTAACCATTGTGGTGCTGATTTTTAGTTATCAAGTCCTTTCTCATAAAAAAAGTGAGAGTATAAAAGCACTCTATAAGATACACTAATTATAATGTAGCTTATAGAGTGCTTTTTGGTTTATGCGACTCCTTTTTTCTGTTGTAGAAACGCAAATTAAACCCTATATAGCTATAAAAAAGAGCGGCCCACCCCCGGCCGCCCTTCAAAAACTAACAAACTTCTTTCAACTTTTTCTGGTAATGTTCCCTGATGATTTCAATGGAGATTTCCACTTCGCCGTTTATAAGGCCGTGTTCCGTGATGATTTTTTCATATTTTTCATAGGTGGAGAGGGCGTGGCGCAGGCATTCCTTGCTGACGGCTTTTCCACTGGCAATCTTGTCGGCCAGGTTAATGATTTCCCAACGGTAGTCGTTGATTTGTTTGTCGATGAACATATCGGTGAGCTTGCGGATATCGCTTTGCATTTCCGCGTCATGTCGGTCCGACCTTTCCATGTCCTCTTCGTGTTTTTCCTGTAGGGCAATCAGGCGCTGTGAAGTATTTAAAAGGAGGGTGTGTTCTTCGCGTCTTTTTTTCTGCCATTTTGTTTCAAGGCCCAGTTTTCCGGCTGCCCACCCAAAGAGTGAGACAGCCGCCTTTATGCCTGCCAGCAGGATACACAGGGAAATAAAAAGGGAGGTAAAGTTGATTTTGGCTAATTCTGTGATGGCGTCCATATAGGTATCCTTTCCCGGTTTATTCGACGCCAATCTGGATGGCGTCAATTTCCTTTCCGAACGAACCGGCGTAGCTTTTGGTATCCGTTTTGCTGTATCCGCTAATCCAGTTTCCCCATTTTCCGTCTGTTTTCCGGTGAACACGGTATTTGATTTTTCCGGCAATGCCGGTTGCTTTGATGGCGATGGCGTCAATGGGCTGTCCGGTGGAGCCGGCATATTTATCGGTGTCCGTGGTGGAAAACCCGGTTATTTCGTTTCCCCATCCACCGTTTATTTTGTGTACGGTGTAGGTGAGGGAGCCTTCGGTGAGCCGGATGGCTATTTTATCGATTGCTTTTCCGAAAGAGCCGGAATATCCCATGGTGTTTCTGTTCTGGTAACCTTTTATCTCGTTACCCCATTTACCGTCCGAAATGCGGTGTGATGTATATATCACTTCTGTCTTGGGAGGGGCGTCCGGCACCTCCGTTTTTTCAAAACCGGAGGTGGATACGCTCCACATGTATTTTACCTGTTTTGCAAACAAATCCCATGTGTTTTTGATTCTGGCAGGTTTGGTGGAGGCAGGGTCATTTATGTAAACATTTCCGTTTTCAAAGGCGTATAAAAGAATAAAGTGTCCGGATTTTGTCCAGTTGCCTTTTCCCATGCAGGCAAGAATCCAGTTGCCGGCCATAAGGTCGGACAGGGCCTGCGAGTGGGCATCGGAAACGGATTTGCCGTAAAGGTTCGAGTTGTTCAGTTTTTTGCAGGAAATACCGTACTGCGCAAGCTGTGGTACAAAGTAGGAGTAAAAGGTGCCCTGGTTTAACGCTTTGTATCCGTGCGCCATGGACCATTCGGCGGTTGTAACGGGGGTGACGTTTTTGTCCTTTAAGGAGGCGATTACCATGGCGGCGGCAGTGGGACCGCAGCCGGAGGAGCCGATGGTTTTCTTTTCCCCTTTGGCGGAGTAATTGTGGTTTTTCCAGCGGGAATCCGTCTGTAAATAGCTGATGGGTCTGATAGGCATGGTATCCCTCCTTAGTGTTGTAATTCCTGTACGGCTGCTTCAATCAGTACGTTTATCTGCTCTTTGGTGAGGACTTCCCCCTTAGCGTTAAACAGCCCGTCCAGAAAATCAGCGGCATAGGCTTTTTTGTCGGTGCCGTGTCCGGTTTCAGCCCAGAGCATTTCCGCCGTCTTTACCGCAAGGGCGGCCCATTCCTGATACTGTTCCAATTTTTCGGAAGAAATGCCGGCCTTGATATAAGGAACGATGAAATAAGTGACAATTGCACTAAGTATGGAAATGACGCCCATTATAAATTCAAATGTGTGGTTCATAATTACCTCAATTCCGAAGCTTTCTGCTTCCATGTAAAAAAAGGGATAACATGCCGCAATCTGCATCGTGGCATGTTATCCCTGTGTCAAGATAATATCGAAACTACAGTGCGCTTATTCCTCGATTAAAGTCAAATCAAGGATATTGTCATCACTGTCGGCCAAAAGGTCACATGTAATGGTGATGGTACCCGGGTCTCCTGAGTTGGAGAAGCTCAAAGACATGTTGCTCTGGGGAGCAGCCTTGTAGGCAGTAAGCTTGTAAGGGAGTACTTCATCATTTTCAGTCTTCATGACGGTATCGCCGTAGACCGTGAAGTTTTTCGGGAAGCTTGTAGACTTGATATTGATTCTCTGTACCTTGTCGGTGGCTTCTTTCATGTAGTAAACAATGACGGTTTCACCGGCTGTCAGGGAAGTGGTAAGCGTAACGGCGCTGTCTGCTACAGTGCATGCAAGCTCTGTACCGCAATCGTCGTCTGCCTTGTAGACGCTGACTGTTCCTGCAGCGGGCGTTTCCGGCAGAGTGATGGCCGTGCCGTCTTCGGTAACGAGTTCTTTCCTTACCACAAATTTTGCGGATTTGGAAACATCGCCGCCTGTAATCAGCTGCCACAGCTTAAAGCTCTGAATCTGTGTTTCGATGGTGATGGTGCCGCCTCTTTCTCCGGCAAACTGGACGCGCTTGGGATGTCCTTTGCCGCCGTAGGCAAATACGGATTCGCCGGTCAGTTCCGTGGTGGAAACATTGGCGAAGTCCAGGTTTAAAAAGGGTTTCTTTGTGGCATAGTCCACAAAAATGAGGTCACAGACCTCTCTGTTTGCCATAGTCTGGTTTAACATATGTTTTATCCTCCTGATTTGTTTTATAATCAAAGCGTCCTGGCTTTAATTATCGGTGTCCATTCTCTTGAACCATGCGGAGATATCAAAGGCATTGTCTTTATTTCCCCACGCGGCGACACTCATGGACTGAATGTCATAGATGCTGTTGTTGGAGAGCCTGGAAAAGCAGTCCCAGACCTGAAATACGGTTAGGTCCCAGATATTTAGTATGTTAAGGGAATGGCTTTTGTTTGCCACCGCTGAAATAATGTTTCCCAGTTCCATATTCCGGTCGGATTGCGCCTGTTTCGTCTTTGCGGCTCTTCCCTGGCTGAGTTTCTTTAGGATGTCCTGTGCTTTTTTACTTTTTACTTTGGATATATCAGCGTCCATACCCGGTTTTATGCAGTTGCGCCGGCATATGCAGTCGCACACAAGCGGGTAGTTTTCTTTATGGATGGTTCCTGTGACGGATTCTTCCCTGTAGACAAGAAAGCAGTTTTGTTCTGTAGAATAGCGGACTGTTTCCTCTATAAAAAAGTTCAGTACATCCTGCAGCAGGGAGGTGGATTGCTCTTGTAAAGTCAGCAGGCTGAAAATATCCGTCCGGGATTTTTCTTCTTTTGTGAGTGTTTCATATTCATTTGTAAGGCCGAGCGCTGCAAGGTAGGATTGGGTTTCAAGCAGCAGGACGGCCAGGTAGTGCTGATAGTTTTGAATGCCAAGTCTGGAAATGGCGCTCAATTTCGGTGAAAGAATGCCGCCGACGCCCTGTAGGTAAATGGGCTCCGGTGACAGTAGTGCAAAATAATCCAGTTTCAAAAGTACCGCCTCCTAAAAGTTACTCACTACTGTATATATGTGCAGCCGTAAATGATGTCAAAAGCCGTTATAATGGGAAATGCCCGAATATTTCTAAATCAAACACATGTTCGATTTTTGTTTTCCTTTGTTTTTTCCCGGTTTACAATGACGCGGCAGGCTTTGCAATACAGGATACGGTTGTTGGTCTTTTCCGCAAGGCCGCCGCAGCGCCTGCACCGTATATAAGTCCGGTGGTTTTTTACGCCGTAATACTTTTTCTGCCATTGCCGCATTTCATATGTAAGGGAACTGCAAAAGTAGCGGATATAAAAATTATCTTCATTGATAAAATCGTAAATACCGCTCAGGGAGGAGGCGTCTTCGTATTCCTCAATCAGCCTGCATCTGTCGAAAATCTTTTGCAGGATGGATTCGATTACCTTTTGGTATTCCTGCCAGGATAAGTCCATTTTCTGTTTTTGAAAGAAAGCTTTCGCGGTTTCGGCCGATGCAAGGGCAGTTTCAATGGAGAGGGTAATTTCATCAGGCGTAAGCCCTGCGCCCGCGCAAAGTTTTCGGTAAAGCGTCCGGGGCGTTTGCAGCAGGCGCAGGTACTCTTTGCTGCAGATGACTTCCTTATCAAAGTATACGGTGTACAGATTATTGATTTTCTGCCTTATCAGGCTGCACCAGTCCGCCTCTTTTGTGGTGGAGCGATAGCCGGTATAGGGTATTTTGGAATATTTGGATAAAATTTGTCCGGTCTCGGTGGAAAGCAGCTCTTTTTTGACGGTAAAGCGGATTGTTTTGGTGTAAACCTGTCTTTTATTGCCGTTTTTCCAGACTAAAGAGCAGAAGGATTGAAAAATGGCTTCTTTTTCCTGCCCTGAGGCGGCACACTTGTAATCCTCCATGATTTCATATAAATAGTCAGGCATTGGCTTCTTCCTCCTTCCATGCATAATATCTGCCGAGATACTCATACGCGCCCGAGGTCCGGCTGGAAACCTCCGTAATAGAAGCATTTTGCTTTTTCTCTGAATGGCTGCGCAGGTTTTGCAGGATATACTCCCCGTAGCCTGCCCAGGCAAAGGACTTACTGATGGAAAGGCTGCTGTAGGAAACCTTGATGACATAGTTGGCAATGACCTCTTCTTCCATTTGCAGTTCGGCGGCGAGCTTGTTTTTGCAGAGCGTTACCAGTTCTTCCTGCACGTCGGTGTTTTCCTTGCACCGGTTTTCACGGCAGAGTGCGATATGGCGTCGGATGGCGTCGGCATATTCGTTTACATAACGCCGAACCACCCGCATTACCTTCCTGTCGGATAAATCCATTTTTCCATCAAGGATATACTCCCTTGTGTCGGCGGGATTGTTTGTGCTTTTGTCCCACAGGATATGCTTTTTCTCCCATGTGCAGATATAATCGCACAATTCGTTCATAGGGGAAGGCGAGCGGTAGGCGCTTATCTTTTTGTCATAATGACAGCCCAGAAAATGCGGAAGCTGTTTCAGGTGCTTTTTCAGTCCGGCGCTCATATGCCAGCGGGTTCCCGTCTTGATAAAATCAATTTCGTGTCCCTGGATGATTCGCAAAAGGGAGGTGTAGTCTTCATAGCGCTTCCTGGTGGCGGAATCGGTGGTGTATTTGTTTTCTATACTGGTTGCCGCGTTGGTGATTTCCCCGATGCGGTTATCCCTCGTCATAATTTCATACTCCGTTATGTTTTCTTTTGTATAGGGCTTTGGCGTGGCGGTGGTTTTGTCTTCCATGTCGATGATTATCTTTTTATCGATTTTAGACCGGACCACAAGCGGCTCATCGCATAAAAAGAAAATATCCCCGTCAAAATCGGCGCCACCCTGTTGCGGGGCAGAGATGTCGTGCATATTGAACATGACGATATCCTGGTCCTTAAAATGGGAAAACCATTTTTCGGTAAGCCCGTTGTGCGCAATCCGTACCCGGTTAACCTCGGAGGCGTCCACCAGGGGAGAGCGGAATGAAACGATTTCACCTTCCCCAAAATTTCCACTGTAAAGCTCCCGCTTGCGCAAACAGCCCTCAGGGGTTATGCCGACGGCATATTGGAGGTAGCCAATCATGTCCCCGACGCCGGTATGGTAAAATCCGGAACAGTAGATTTTACCTATTTTCGCTTCATCAATGGCTTTTTGCAGCTTCCGGTACAAAAACTGGCGTACGGCGGGGTCTTTTAACATAATGTCGTTGATAAGCACGGCTTCCAGATACCGGCTTTGGGGCTCATAGCTTTGGGAATCGGTAAGACCTAAGAATTTGCAGGTATAAAATTTGTCTCCCTTTATGATTTTTTCAAACAGGGAGGTGGTGTATCGGGCAAGCTTTATGATTTTCCCCGCATTTTTTTCATCAAGAATGTCGTAATTTTCCCATTCTTTTTTTTCATAGCATTCGATATAGCCGGGATTCCACAAATCCAGACATTGCAGGTACTGAAAGTTCATGCGCGTATATCGGGAAAGCTGGTCTGCGTGATGGCTGTATTTGCTGATTCCCAGCTTAAAGTGATATTTTTCCAAAGTACAAAGATACGCATTCCACGCGTCGTTGCCGTACTTTTTGTAAAACAGTCCATGGCCCTTGAACATGGAAGTATTCCAGATACAGTCCACTTCCTCAATCGGATGGCTTTTCCCGTAAATATCCGTGATGGAATCATATCCCCATTCCTTTAAAATCTCCCGGAAAGGGACATATACGGAATAGCCTTTTATAAAAGGAAGCCGCACCTGTGCGCCGGCCGCCTCATAGTCAAGGCCGAGCCGGCGGCTTACGGTTTCCGTAAATTCATGTTCATGGCATCCGCATCCGTCAAAGGGAGAAATCGTTACATCCCTGTAACCCTCCTCAATTTCCTTTGCGCGGTAAGCAACGGTTTCTCCCGTCCCCTCATCGGTAAATTCCCGGTCTTTTTCCACTACATATTTAATCAACTGGTTTTGCAGCGTTTTTTCATATTCCCCAATAATGACGATACGGGGCATATAATCGTGGATTAAGGTACAGGAACTAAAAGGCAGGCATCTTTGGGCTTCGTATTTTGCTATTACACATTCCTCAATGGGGATGTCCATCTGGGTAATGGCGTACAATTCTTCAAAAACATCATCGCATACAAAAGCGGTAATCCCCTCCTTTCCCTGTGAAGCCGATTTGCCAAAGCGGGAGTAGTGAACGCCGTTATAATGGAATCCTTCCATCAGGATGCGGCGCAGGGCCTCCTCCTGTCTGGGATTTTTCTTTGCCACCACAAGAATAACTTCTTTGACGTGGAAGGAAAATGCGCCGCGCAGGCGCGCTATCTGGTCAAACAGAAGGGAATCCCCCTGTGTAATCAGATATTCCTTTTCGATTTCCTCGTTCCTTTCAAGCCGGACGTCGAAATCTTGACGCATAATTTCATTGATGGGTATTTTAATTAATGTGTACTGCGCTGTTTTCATGCCCTTCACCGCCTTCCCTGTTTTTCCTGCATTGTCTGTCAAATGCAAAATCCCTTTCAATCCTGCCTGCAATGGCAGATTCCTTCGCCACATAACCTCCCCGGCTTTCGGTGCAAAAATCGGAAGCATAAAGAATACCTCCAAAAGTTTCATGTAATTGTTTTTCCATTTTTCTCAGTTCTCCTTTTTTCGTTGGTAAATTGTTCCAGTATATATTTCTGTCTTTCTTACGTCCGCAACACAGAAATTTCCACATATGGAACGGGCGGTGGGGCAGGGCGGGACGAGGCGGGGCGGCAACGCATTTGTTCCAACAGGACGCGCTCTCGCTCGAATAAAAACGCAGCGGCACATAGGATGCTAAAATACAGCATCCAAATGCCGGCGTTTTTACACGGTCCTTTATGGAATCAAATGCGTTGCCGCCCCGCCTCGTCCCGCCCTGCCCCACCGCCCGTTCCATTTGCGGAAATTGACAAACACATATTCTAAACACCTATTGACAAAACAGAACGTACGTTCTATAATAATTACATGAACAGAACATACGTACGATAAAACATGCGAGGTGATAAAATTGGGTGACGTAGAGAAGGTTATGGAAGAGCTTTACGCTGACAATGCCAGAAAACTTCATTGGCTATGCCATAAGAAATTAAGGGAATTTGGCGGGATATCCCAGAAGGATTACGATGATTTCTATTCCAGGGCCAATTATGAAATCGCACTGGCGAGAAAAAGTTTTAACCCGGACAGCGGCAAATCCTTTATGGAATATGTATCCGGCGTGGTGAAGTATGCCGTTATGAAAGAAATGGACAGCCGAAACAAGGACAAGCGCCGTGCCAACATATTGGCGGATTCCATGGAAGCGCCCATCGGTGACAGCGGGATGACTCTTTCGGATTTTCTGGTTTCCGACTTTAATATGGAAGAAACATTGCTGGAAACCGTGAAGGGTGATTATGATGGGAGAGTGGAAGCGTATCTGGGCAGTCTTTCCAAAGTACAGAGACAGATTGTGGAGATGAGGTTGGAGGAAAAGCCTGTTACAGAAATAAGGGAGAAGTTAAACCTGACGGCGCGGGAGTATGAAGGCCAGATGCAGGGGTTGAAAGCATTTTCAAAAATCAGTCTCTTATATAGCGGAAATAATCACAGACACACAAATAACAACGTAAGGATGAGGAGTAATATGGGCAGAGTTACACAGACAATGGAGAAAAGCAAACCGGACAGATTAAGCATCGCATCTATTATCAAGAAAATGGACAGGCACACCATCCGCTTTGACCATCCGTTGCAAAGGGAGTCCGAGCAGTGGAGTCCTTCCATGAAGGGCAACCTTATCGCTGATATTTTGCAGGGCAATCCGATTCCTGCACTTGTGTTTGCGGAGCAGATTGTAAACGATGCAGCGGTCATCTGGGATTTGGACGGCAAGCAGCGGTGTACCAATGCGTATTCTTTTTCAAAAGACGGATTTAGGATTACCAAAAATATAAGGCGGTACATGATAGCATACCAGGCGCCGGTGTCAGACGGGATGGGGAGGCCTGTATTGGATGAAAATCGGTTTCCGTTATATGAAAAAAAGGAGTTTGACATCAGGGGAAAGAAGTTTTCAGAGCTGCCGGAAGAACTGCGTGACAGGTTTTGGGATTACAATTTTGAAATTGTACAGTACCTGAACTGTTCGGGTGAGGATATCGCTTACCATATTGCAAGGTATAATGAGGGAAAGCCCATGACGGTTTCGCAAAGGGGTATCACAAGGCTTGGCGAAGAATATGCAGAGATGGTAAAATCCATTTCAGGAATGTCTTTCTTTAAGGATATGGGAGGATATAAAGTATCCGAGTTTAAGAACGGCACTATTAACCGTGTTGTTGTGGAAGGCATCATGGCGTCCTTTTTCCTTGACAACTGGAAAAAGAAGCAGGAGGATATGTGTGATTATATCAGATGCAACGCCGCTTTCTCCCACTTTGATGACTTCGGGAAAATGATTGGCAGGCTGGAAAAGGCAGTTACAAAGGAAACCGCCGCCATGTTTGACGCAAAGGACAGTTTTTTGTGGTTTGGACTGTTTGCCAGGTTTGTCAGGACGAATGCGGAGGATAAAAAATTTATTGCATTCATGGAGGAGTTTACCAAAACGCTGCATAAAAAGAAAGTGGGAGAGGCTTCTTTTGACAGCCTGAATGCAAAAGCGACAAAGGATAAAAGTGTTGTGACAGCCAAGATGGCATGTCTGGAAAAACTATTGTATGCATTTTTGAAAAAATAATAGGTATAAATTGCAAAGCGACTTGTGGTATAATATCTGCAAAGAAAAATCGGTTGCGGGACAGAGAAGTGTTCCGCCTGGGAGGTATCGGTATGAGAATCAAAAGAGCGGCAAGCATTCCGTTAATTTTGCACGACCCCTATTTTTCTGTCTGGTCTTCAGCGGACTGTCTGTATGATGCCGACACGGTGCATTGGAGCGGACAAAGACAGCAGCTTAAGGGTTACATCGTGGTAGATGAGGCAATGTATTGCTTTTTGGGGGACAAGGAGTTTCACAAGCCGATTCTGCAAAAGGCTGTGGATGTGACGGCAACGGCAACGGAGTACTTATTTGAAAATGACAAAGTAAGCCTTACTGTCCGCTTCACCTCGCCGCTTCTTCCTGAGGAGCCGAAGCTGGTTTCCAGGCCTTGCACTTATGTGGATTTTGAGGTGGTGAAAAAGGCAGAGTGCAGCGTAGAGGTGCATTTTTACGTGTCAGCAGACCTGGTGCAGAGAAACGGGGATGCCCTTGTGGGAGGCAGTTATGCCAAAGAACCGAGTATGGAAACAGGGAAATCCTATTCCTACGCCTTCATGGGACGTGCATTCCAGCAGCCGTTGGGACACAGCGGCGACAATGTGACAATTGATTGGGGATACGCTTATCTGGCGTCAGACGAAGAAGACGCGGCTCTTGTATATGACGACAGGAACAGAATGATTGGCTGTATACTGCCGTTCGGGGAAAACGCAGGGAAAAAGGGCGTGATAATTGCCTATGACGATATGCTTTCCATCAACTATTTCGGTCAGTGGAGGAGGGCATACTGGACAAAGGAATATAAAGATATTCTGGAAGCGATAGGGGCAGCATTTGCAGACAAGGACCAAGTGCTTTCCCGCGCTGCGGCGCTTGACGGGGAGATTTACAGAAAGGCTGTGGAAACCGGAGGCGAAGCATACGCGTATCTGTGCTGTATGAGTTTCAGGCAGGCGGTTGCGGCCCATAAGCTGATTACGGATGAGGAGGGAAATATTCTATTCTTATCCAAGGAAAACGATTCCAACGGCTGTATCGGCACAGTGGATGTCAGTTATCCTTCCGTACCCTTGTTTTTCTTATATGGAACGGAATATGTGAAAGGGATGCTTAGGCCGGTACTTCGGTTTGCTTCCTGTGAAGCATGGGAATATGATTTTGCGCCTCATGATGTGGGAAGATACCCATATGCGTGGGGACAGGTATACGGACTGGATTGTGAGCAGGCAAAAACCGGGGCTGTGGGAGTAAACGGCGCGGTATTTCCTCCGTATTACATGTATCCGAAAGGAAGCCACATTTATGATGTCCGCTATCAGATGCCTGTGGAGGAGTGCGGCAATATGCTGATTCTTATGGCGGCAGTCTGTATGCTGGATGGGGATATTGCATTTGCGCTGCCTTATATGAAGCTTTTGGAGCAATGGGCTAAGTATCTGATTTCTAATGGGGAAGACCCCGGCGAGCAGCTTTGCACGGACGATTTTGCAGGGCATCTTTCCCATAATGCCAACCTTTCTGTCAAGGCGATTATGGGAATCGAGGCGTTTGCGAGGTTGAAACGGCAGCAGGGTATGGCTGAGGACGCGGATAAGTACCATGAAACTGCTAAAAACATGGCGGCAAACTGGGAGAAGAGGGCAGAGGCAGGTGACCACTATGTGCTTGCATTTGGAAATCCGGACACATGGAGCCTGAAGTATAATCTGGTGTGGGACTTGATTTTCGGAAGCGGGCTTTTCAGTGGGAAAGTATTTGAAACAGAACTTTCTTTTTACACGCAAAAGGCTAATACCTACGGGGTACCGTTGGATGGCAGGAAGAATTATACAAAGAGCGACTGGATTTTGTGGTGTGCGGCGATGAGCCGGGATGGCCTACAGAAAAGACAGCTTATTGAACCGGTGGCGGCATATCTGGAAAAGTCTGCAAGCAGGGTACCCTTTTCCGACTGGTATGAAACAGATACGGGAGAATACTGCCATTTTATTGCAAGAAGCGTACAGGGTGGCATCTTTATGCCCATGTTTATGGAAAAATTGCTTGCATGGAAGAAAGAGGAGAAATCCAGACTGTCGAAGGATTCAAACATTTAAACTAAAAAACGGTGCAGATTCCTGCACCGTTTTTCTGAAAATAAACTTGACTAAAACAATCTGTTACCGGGTGATATTAGAAATAACTGTTAAAGATATTGCCTGCCGAGTAGTTATTGTTGTATGACCCGTTGAAATTGTAAGTATTTGCTTTTGTTGCCGCATTGTCCGCCGCGTAATTAATCAAAGAAGCCTGGGCTGAAACCCGGTATCCGTAAGAGCCTGTGCCGTTGAAAAGGTTTTTAACGGTGGAGAAATCTGCTTTCATGAAAGTTTCCTTGTCTATGGAAAGAGAATTATCCTCACCGATGGTAATACCGACTTTTCCGAGTAATTTCTTATTGGCATCGGTTGCATAAACCATGCTGGAAGCTTTACTGGAAATAGAGGTATTGTTGATACCTTTCGTGGCGCTTACAACAGAATTGTAATCGTCTACAAATTTAGAAACAGCTTTATAAGTGTCGTCGGTGATTTCGCCATCTTTAAAAACAGATTTGGAGCCTTTTTCCAACAGGGCGTCCGCAGATGCTTTTAAAGAATCGGTAGTGCTTTGCACTTCAGCAAGCTTCTTTGTAGAATCGGCAGCAGCGGTATTGTTTTTCTTTTCGAATGTATTCTTGGCAGCGGAAGAAACTTCCTTGCCGGAATCCCCTCGGAAGTATGCTTTCATCAGTCTGCCGTAACTGCCGTTTTTAATGCTGGCGTAATCGGACAGGAAATTCAGGTTACCCATGGAACCGCCGCCGGAACTCATGCCGCTGAATAAAAAAGAATAATTGGTTTTTGCTTGAATATTAATACTCATAATCGCTCCCATCTGCGTGCAGTGGCACGCTCAAATCTTTGGGAGTGTGAACAAATAGTCCACACTTCACTCCATGTGAAATATCGGCATCCTTGCCTTTACATACTTTTACTTACATTAACTATAACAAATATCGGCTGAAAATGCAATAAAATTAACACATAAGTTTCTATATTTTGCATGAAAAACGGTTATGCAAGAGGGGAATGCACGCCGGGCTGCCGCAATGCAAAATGCAAAACGCTGCAGGAAGTTCCAGGTTGCTTTTTTGGCTGTCATATCTTACACTATAAAAGATTACAGTGGAAATGGAGGAAATGATTGTGAATAAGAATCGTATCGCATATCTGGATTTGATTCGTCTGATTGCCTGCAGCCTTGTTGTTCTGGTACATGTATCCGCTCAGCGGATTGAAGTTTTATCAGTGACAGGTGCGGATTTTGCAATTACGCATGCGTATAATTGCCTTTCTTTTTCCGGCGTTGCCCTTTTTGTCATGATAAGCGGGGCGCTTGCTTTAAATCCGGAGAAGGAAACGAAGTTGAAAACACTGCTCTTGCACAAAACATTGCGTTTTTTCCTGTTGTACTATATCTGGAAGGCGGCTTATCAGGTTGTGTCCATGCTGGAAAAGGGGGAAAGTTTTACACTTGCCAATGTAAAAGAGGATGTCCTGCTTGCACTGATTCAACAAAGGGGTTACTACCATCTGTGGTTTCTGCCTATGATTGCAGTCCTCTATATGACCGTTCCGCTGATTAAAAAAGGTGTGTCACAAAAAAGCGTCTGCCGGTATTTTTTATGTGTATTCTTTATTACCGCGCTTTTGTTTCCCACGCTATTCCACTATGAGTTTAAGTTTAAATATCTGTTTGTGGATTTTTTCTCCTCTAATGATTTTTCCTTTTTTGGAGGGTATCTGGGGTACTTTATTCTGGGTTATTATCTGCACAACTGGCGTAATGATATTACACCGGCAAAGCGAAAAGGGCTTTATGCGGCGGGGGCGGGATGTTTTATCCTTGCATGCGCATTGGGCAATCTTGCTTCCCGCAAGGCGGGGGAACCGTCTTACATCATGAATACGCCGTTTGTTGTCCCGTCCTTTTTTGCGGTGGCGGCAATCTTTGTGGGAGGATATGCTCTGTGCAGAAGGTGGGAGGATAATGAGCGGGTTTGCAACATGCTGCGGCGTGCAGCAGACTGCACGCTTGGCATTTATCTGCTGCATCCGCTGGCAATCAGCCTTTTTTCCCGTATAGGGTTTGATACATCCATTTGCAGTCCGGTATTTTCAATTCCGCTGTTGGTAATCTGTGTTATGCTTTTGTGCGGCGCGATATCGCTTATCGGGGGAAAAATTAAAATACTGTCCTGTCGTCTGTTACAGAAGTTTTAAAAAAGCAAGCGCGAGCAGGAGGCAGCCGCCAAGCCAGGAGGCATTGAAGGAAAGTTTTTTTGCTGCTTTGTTACCGAGCGCCGCGCCGCCAAGGACAGCGAGGGCCTCCACGACAAGGGAGCATAAAAAAACAGCTAACCCGTTTACGTTTCCCAGCGCCGCGCCGAATCCTACGGCACAGCCGTCCAAAGACAGCGCAATGGCAAGGGAAGCGGCTTCTTTTCCCGATATGGTTTTGGAGTGGTCCACGTCGGCACATTCCGGGTCCGCATAGAGGTTCAGGACAAAACGGAAATTGCAAAAGGAAAATTTGATGTTGCTGCTGATGGCGCCGTATTTTTTGATGAGGGATTTTGTGATGCCGTCCAGCAGTTTTACCAGCCCCAAAAGAAAAAGAAGGGAAAAACAGACGGCGGTGGTAAGCCAGTCCGGAATATAGTTTCGGACGAGGGAACCGATGAACAGGGTTGCGCCTATGGTCAGGCTGCATACGGTATCAATGACAAGTACGGAAGTGACAGGGATTTTTATTTTTGCAGCGCCGTAGGAAAAACTGGCCACGAAGGCATCCATGGACAAGGCAAAAGCTATGACAAGCGCTTCTAATAGGGGTATTAGGATATGCAAAGCATTGCAGTCCTTTCAGAGTCTTACTGCATAATATTCGGGAGGAAAAAGAATGGTGCCAGCACATATTTACGGAGAAAAATTCCCCGGTAAGGAGTCTTTAGGGCAAAAAGAAAGCAGCCGTCCGATTCCATGTACCGGGGATGGGGGAAATTATTTTTTTTCTCCGCCGGGGCCGTCTTTTCTGGGCACTTCATCCGGAATAATATCTTTTGTACTGTTTTTGCTGCTCTCAGCTGCCGGCGCCTGACCGCCGGGAGTGGTTTCAATCTTTTCAGGTAATTTGGTAGAATCCATAATCTGCACCATCCTTTCCTGACCATAGCATTTCCCTTTATATGGTAAAAGATACCTCAAAAGAATTTTTTATGGTGAGGTAAAGAGAGGCAGGGAAGGAGGAAAGAAGGTAAAGATAAAAAAGGCGGCGGCAAGCAGTATTACAAGCAGCCGGACAAGCCATTTCCATTTTTCACCATGACATGTGCTGGCAAGGCGGTAAGCCAGAAGGAATGCGGCAAGTGCGCTGACATAGAAAATAGCGATATCAACGGCGGCAATCTGGATACCGAAAATTCCGGTGTAGGTATAATACAATACCGGAATCAAAAGGCAGCCAAATACGATTCCGGCAAGAAGCGCATAGCCGATGCAGGGGTAGGAACTTTCCCATTTTTGTGTGGCAAACGCAGAAAACAGGAGCATGGGGAAAAATAAGAGTTTGATATGTTCCCAGACAGATTCATTTACCGGTGTAAAAAGGCCGACGACGGCATTTTGACCGGACCAGTCATAGAGAAAATGAAACAGGGTGCCGGCAATGGCTGTAAAGACAAAGCCGGCGGCCATATGGCGCAGCAGTGTTTTTTGCATGTTTTTTCCTTTCGGGAATTGATTTTTATTATAGTATATACGGATGGAGATATTTCATTTATGAAACTTTATGATAGAAAAGAAATGGTAAAAGTAGGTTGTCATGACTGCAAGGGGTGTTCTTCCTGCTGCCGGAAAATGGGCGAATCCGTTGTTTTGGACCCGTTTGACGCATACAGTCTGACAGTACATTTGGGAAGGCCTTTTGACCGGCTGCTGGAAAACGGCATTTCATTGCATGTGGAGGACGGGATTATCCTGCCCCATGTACAAATGGCGGGAAAGGAAGAGAAATGTTTTTTTCTGGACATGGAAGGGAGGTGCTCCATCCATGCATTCCGGCCGGGATTGTGCAGGGCTTTTCCGCTCGGAAGAAATTACGAGGAGGGGCGTCTGGGTTATTTTTTGCTGGAAGCAGCGTGTCCTGCCCAAAACCGGACAAAAATGAAAATTGAGAAATGGATTGGCGTACCGTCTTTTTTGCAGTATGAAGATTTTTTGATTACATGGCATTATTTCATAAAGAGGCTGAAAGAGGCGGCAGGATTGACGGCAGGCAAAGAAGAAACATTAAAATCTCTGAATGTCCATCTTTTACAAATTTTTTATCTGCGCCCATACGATGAGGCAGATTTTTACAGTCAATTTCAGGGCAGGATAGAGGAATGGAGCGTATGCCATGGAAATGACAGTGACTAAATTGTGCCGGGCGCTTGACATGCCGAAGGAAGTGGCATGTCAGGTACTGAACACAGTGGAACAGACGGATTACAGTCCGGTAAACATAAAAATAGAAGGACTTACCCGGAAAACGGACTGGAGAAAGGCCTATAACAATTTGCGGGTATGGATTGGACTTGATGAAAAGGGGTTTAAAATGCTTTCCTGCATGATGATGGCGATGCAGATTTCATTTGAAAGGTATCGGGAGGCCGGCATAGCGGAAAGTGTTTTTTTTGATACCATGAAATGTTTTACCAGATTTATCAGGGAATATTATGCCGGATATGGCTGTTATGGATTTGACCGGGCCTGGTGGGTGGGCAGGCAGCTTTCCATGCAGCTGTTCCGTATCGGGGAATTGGAATATGAGTTTGATGAGTCAGGTGGAAACAGGGCCATCAGCATCCATATACCGTCTGATGCCGTTTTGACGCCGGAGGAGTGCAGGGATTCTTATGAACGCGCAAAAATCTTTATAAGGAAATATTTTCCGGAAACCGCATGTGATAAGTATGTGTGCTGTTCCTGGCTGCTGTCACCTTCGCTGGGTGAACTGCTGCCAAAGGATTCCCGTATCAACCGTTTCAGGAAGGGGTTTCGGATAACGGAATGGGACAGGGAATCACAGGAATTTATGCAGTGGGTATATAAGCGCAGGGATATTGCAGTGGAAAATCTGCCGGAGGAAAGCCTGCTGCAGAGAAACATGAAGAAATATCTGTTGCAGGGAGGAAAGGTAGGGGAAGCAAAAGGGGAACTGGTGTGTTCCCCTTGGATATAATGTTACAGCACGATTTTATTGGAAGGAAGGTAGTAGAGCATTACCGGCAGATTTTCGTTCCGGCTGCGGATTTCCTCCAGAAATTTCCGCGCGCCGGTGTTGGTTTTCAGGGTGATATGATACTGCAGTTCAAAAGGCTCCCCTGCGTCGTGGGCAGTTACCTTAACCAGCATGAATGATTTGGTATATTTTGAGAACAGGTCGTCGAACAGTCCTTCATAATCAAGGCTTTCGGGAACCGAAACAGTGAGTTCCCTGGCGGTATCCCCGCTGCTGCCAAACGGCAGGGTCTGCATGAGAAGGATGGCGGCGCCCACGGCGAGGAGCATAAGCCCTGCAACGCCGATTTGTCCGATACCGATGGCAAGACCGATGGCAGTTGATAAAAAAAGGCTGGTAATTTCCCGGGAATTGCCTTCGGCGGAACGAAACCGAATCAGGCTGAAAGCGCCCATGACGGCAACGCCGGTTCCCAGATTGCCGTTAACCAGCATGATGACTGCCATTACGATTACCGGAAGTATTATCAGCGTCAGGATAAAGTTTTTGCTGTAACTGTTTTTGTACATATGTATCAGTGCGACAATAACGCCGGATAAAAGAGAAGCGAAAGTGCAGAGAAGGTATTCTGCAATCGTGATGTCTGATGTGGGGATGGTAAAAAATTGGTTCAGCATGTTTTTCCCTTTCTCATGGAGCATTTTTTTTGTTATGCAGGGGTTTGTTCCTGTATATTAAGTATAGGACAAAAACGGATGAAACTCAACTATTTAAAACCCGGAAAATAATTATAGAAAATTTTGAACATAATTGTTGAAATATTCAATTATTTTTTGTAAACTGAAAATAGTATTCTTTACGGAAGGAGACATTGCATGAAAAAAGCAATAAGCCAGTCGCTGCAAAATTTAATTGTAAACGGGATTTCCATTTTAGCACTGATTTTTTTGATTTTTTCCCTTTTTGCCTATGGAAAGGCAAACAACCAGCTGAGTAAGGCGAATGAAGAAAGATTTAATTTAACTTACAATGCAAATCGTTTTATGAATGGTTCTTCTTATCTTACAAATGAGGTACGTGCATTTGCCGCTACCGGCAATCAGGAGCATTATGACAATTACTGGAATGAAATTAATAACCTGAAAAACCGTGATGAAGGTGTTGCGGCTATGCAGGAAATAGGCATTACGCCCGAAGAGCAGGAAATGATTGATGCCATGTCGGCGCTTTCCAACCAGCTTGTTCCTCTGGAAGAGGAAGCAATGAAAAATGTACAGGCGGGGAATACGGAGGAAGCCCTCAAATATGTATATGGAGAAGAGTATACGGCTGCCATTACGGAAATCAATTCCTTAAAAGAGCAGTTTCTTGCGGACCTGGATGCAAGGACATCAAACCAGGTGGAAATGCTGGTGCAGAAGACAGAGTACATAAAGACGACTATGATTGCCGCCTTGGCGCTGGTCGGCATTATGCTGTTAAGCAATATGCTGATTACCAGATTAAAAATTTTACGTCCTGTGATTGCAGTTAAAAATCAGATGGTTGAGATATCAAAGGGCAATCTTTCGGCTCCGTTTGATTTAAAATCCAATACCTCTGAGATTGGTATGCTGGTGGAATCCATCCATGAAACCAAACGCGAATTAAAGAAATATATCCATGAGATTGATACCATTCTTTCCCAAATGGCACAGGGAAATATGGATTTGACAATAGGAAACGATTATCGGGGAGAGTTCCTGCCGATTCAGCAGGCGATGCATCAGATTGTGGATTCCCTGAATAGTACGTTGTCCCAGATAAACGTGACATCCGAACAGGTTTCGGGGGAAGCTGACAGGATGTCCAGCGGGGCGCAGAGTCTTTCCAGCGGCACGGTGGAACAGGCAGCAGCCGTGGAAGAACTTTCTTCCAGCATTCAGGAGATTTCCAGACAGGTGAACAGTACGTCGCAGGATGCCGACAATGCCCGTAAGGCTTCTACGGGTGCAATGACGCAGCTGCAGATTTGCGACCAGAAGATGAAAGCGCTGACGGAGGCTATTGACGATATTTCGAGGTCATCCAGACAGATTGGCGGAATAATCAAGACCATAGAGGATATATCATTCCAGACGAATATTCTTGCTTTAAATGCTTCCGTTGAGGCGGCGCGTGCAGGAGAGGCCGGAAAAGGATTTTCAGTTGTGGCTGACGAGGTTCAGAGCCTTGCGAATAAGAGCGCAGAATCAGCAAAGAACATTACGGAACTCATTGAAAATTCCATAAAGCAGGTTCAGTATGGCGCATCGCTTTCCGAAGATACGACAAAAGCATTATTGGGAGTAGTAGCCGGCGGGCAGCAGTCAACGGAAATGATGATGCGGATTGCAGATTCTGCAACACAGCAGGCACAGTCACTGGAACAGCTTACTGAGGGTATGAGGCAGATAGCTGACGTGGTGCAGACCAATGCCGCAACGGCTGAGGAGTCTGCGGCGTCAGCCCAGGAACTGCAAAGCCACGCTGAAAACCTAAAACTGTCCATACGAAGTTTCCGACTCAGGCGGTAAGGCGTTGAAAGAAGTTTTGATTCCCTTAAAGAAAATGAATCCGCACCGGTAAATAGCCGGTGTGGATTTTTTATAAGCAAATAAGGGAACGTAAAAATCAAGGATGGCGCCGCCATCCTTGATTCGCGGATTTTGGAGAAAATTGTATTGACAAACGGATGCCAAAGTTTTACAATAAATTCATCAAGAGTAATCAATGTAACGTGCATATCTGCACATTCAGGCAATTTCTGCCACTTTACTCAGATTTTATAACAGTGGCAGGGGAGTTGTGAAGCCTTTGCCAAAGGAGGAAGCGTTTGGGAAAGGTAAATGATATCATGAGGCATTTTCTCATTGATAATGAGAGATTTGCCGATTTGTTTAATGGAGTTTGCTTTCATGGGCAAAAAGTGATACATGCCGGAGATTTGTCAGAGGCATCGGAGCAATATACCGGGCAGGAAATGAACTCACGTTTAACTGCCGGCAGGCGGTCTGTGCGGATAAGGGATATTAAGAAGCGCTTACGGACAGGGGCTTCCCTGCGGATTCTGGCAGTAGAAAACCAGAATATGGTTGATTATACCATGCCATTTCGATGCCTTCAGTATGATGTCATGGAATATGGGCAGCAGCTGGCCCTGCTTCGCAAAGAAAATGAAAAAACAGGATGCTATTTATCAGGGGCGGAAAAACTATGCAAAATAAAGAAGGCAGATAAACTGACGCCGGTATATACCCTTTGCCTGTATCATGGGGAAGCAAAATGGGATGGCCCGCGCACACTGGGGGAGATGATGGATTTCGGGGAAAATGCAGATGGAATGAAGGCTCTTTTTGCAGATTATCCAATGAAATTGTACTGTATCAATGAGATGGATGATTTTACGGTATTTCATTCGGATATCAGGGCGTTGTTTCAGGCCATGCAGTATCGGGCGGATAAGAACGGTATGAAGAAAATGCTGCAAGAAGATTCTTTATACAGGCATTTAAGTGAAGATACGGTGGAGGCTTTGGCAGTCATGTTGAATATGCCCGGGATATGGGAAGAAAGACAACGGTTCATGTGGAAAAATGAGGAAGGAGAGGGATATAATATGTGTTTGGCGATTCAAGAGTGGAAGCAGGAAGAACGAGAAGAAGGAAGAGAAGAAGGAAGAGAAGAGGGGATTGGGGCACTCATTGAAATTTGCAGGGAGTTTGGTTTGTTAAAGGATGCAGTAGCCGCAAAGATAAAGACCAAATTTATGCTGGAAGAAGGTCAGGAACAGATATATATGGAAAAGTATTGGAAATAATATACTGGAGGAAAGGGTCATGAAAGAAAAGAATGACAGAACAGCGCTGAGGCAGGCTCTTATCGTGCAGAAAAAACGTGCTGCCGAATTATGCAGACAGGCGGGAAAAGGGGAAGAATATTTAGAAGGGTTTTGGAACGGATTGTGCAGCTCGGAAGGGATGCTAAGGGAGTTTGCCTATTATTTTGACACGCGGGGATTTTTGTGTGAGAAAAAAGTGGCGGGCTACAGTATTGCAGATATTATGGTCTGGCAGGTTGACCATTTTAAGGCTTATTTGGACAGGGGGGAGGATTGCCTCCGGTATGACAGCGCCAGATTGTTGCTTTCCGCTTTTGATATTATGATGAAAATGGAGTCGGACCCCGGCCCCTATGTGGAAAAAATGAGACAGGAAAGTGGGACGGACAGGCCCGATGCGTTTTGAGAAAGGAATTGGAATGAGGCTCGCCTACCCGAAGTTTTTCATAAAAGAACGCCGCTTGTTTATGGTAAGCGGCGTTCTTTGCATATTGCAGTGGATTTTCTACGGATAAATTGGGCGCGAAGGAGCGTTTTGCTGATGGAAACCTTGTTAAGCAGGGAAGACAACGTATAATAGCCGCTTTTTCCCAACTCCACCCTGTCCTGCTTGATGGTGGTAAGCGGGGGTGTCAGGTGTGCGGAAATGGGCAGGTCATCAAAGCCGATAACGCTGATATCTTCCGGTACGGAATACCCCCGCTTTTTACATTCTGTAATGACGCCCGATGCAATCAGGTCATTGCCGCACATGATGGCGGTAGCGCCTGCCGCAAGAAAGTTCGGGACATGATATTTTGCAGAATCTGCAACATAATAGCCGTAAGCGGTAAGTTCTTCGGAGATGGGAAGGTTGTGTGATTGCATACTGTCGATAAAAGCCTGCTGTCTCTGGTCAGATACCATGGAGTTTAAGGAACCGTTTAAAAAGGCAATTTTTGTATGCCCAAGGGAAACCAGATGGTCAATGCCCATATCAATTCCTTCAAAATTGTCCGTTCCGACAGAACCTACGGCAGGGTTCCTGCGGATATAATTATCAAACAGCACAGTCGGGATGTTGGTTGCAGAGAGTTGACCCATCCAGTCATCATGCAATGCAAAACCGACAAGAAATGCACCGGAAAAACCGTTTTTCAGCATATAAGTATCATACTTTTCAGACGTCTGAAAAGCGGGGGTAATAGGGGTCACAACCACTTCCCAGTTGTCGCGGTAGGCGGCCTGTTTAAAACCCAGTACAATTTCATAACCAAACTGATTAGCAGTTTCATAGTCCATGTTTTCAATAAAAATGCATAACTTTTTATGCTCTTCTTTTTTCATCCGTTTCGTGGTATAACCCATTTCCACAGCAGTGTCCAGAACTGTCTGGCGCAATTCCTCACTGATGTCACTGGCGCCGTTCAACCCTTTGGAAACCGTGCTGACAGAAATGCCAAGACGGCTTGCAATATCTTTTATGGTAGCCATAAAGTGCCTCCCTCGGTATTTTAATGTCCGAATTTTCTTTTGCGTTTTTCTAAAATAGTCTGTAAATTTTACTTTATAGTATAAAAGCAAATAGTTAGACATGCAATAGTTATAGATGAGAAAATATATTTTCGAAATCATCAAATTTTCTTTTTGTTAAAATTGTACAAAAAAGCAATTAGAAAAACGTAAAAAACATAGAATATGTAAATGTTTTCATATTAGCATTGACAAAATGCAGTAAAAAGTGTTAAAAAGTAATTACAAAACGAAAATTCACGAAAACAACATACATAATGAAAGCAGGGATGGAGAATGGGGGAGAAAGCATTTTTAAGAGGTGCGGGCATTCTACTGTCGATAACAAGCCTTCCATCCGAGTACGGTATGGGTACCTTGGGGAATGCAGCCTGCAGTTTTGTGGATTTGCTGGTGGATTTGAGACAAAAGTACTGGCAGATACCGCAGTTTGTGGATACCGGTTGTATTGACGAAGTCTATCAGTCGCATTCCGTGTTTGCCGGCAATCCGTATTTGATAGATTTGGGTATCCTGATTACGCAGGGTCTGGTAATGAAAGAAGAAGTCGGATTTTTTGACAGACCTGGCAAAAAGGGTCATATCGATTACAGGGATGTGTGTGAGAAACATTTTCAAGTCTTAGAAACAGCATTTAGTCGTTTTGACAGCAGCAGTAAAGCGTTTGAGAGTTTTTGTGAAAAAAATAAAGAGTGGCTGGATGATTATTCTTTTTTCATGTCGCTGAAAACGTTTTCTGGAAATAAAGAGTGGTTTCGCTGGGAAGACAGTTTAAGAAACAGAAATTCGGAAACAATGAAAAGATACGGGAAGCAATTGGCTAATCAAATTTGTTTCTGGAAGTTTTGCCAGTATCTGTTTTTTTCACAGTGGAACAGACTGAAGAAGTATGCCAATGCAAGGGGCATACAGTTAATCGGGGAAGTGCCTTTGTATGTTAAGTATGACAGCGCAGAAGTATGGGCGAACAAGGAATTGTTTGCACTTGACGATGACGGCATATTACAGATGACGGCAGGTTATCCTACTGATGAGGCTAAGGGCGGAGGTGGCAAAGATGTTGTTCCCGCTTATCGCTGGGAACAGATGGAGGAAGACAATTTTTCCTGGTGGCAGAAGAGGATAAAAAACGCCGCTGCCATGTATGATGTTCTATGTATTGACGGTTTTCCTGATATCGTCAAATTTTATGAAAAACCGCTTAAGGGCAGAACGGTACAGGCAGGTAGATGGCATAAAGGACCCGGCAAAAAACTGGCTGATGTTTTAGAACAGGCGTCAGGCGACTGCAAACTTTTCGCAGGGAATCCGGATTCATTGCTGCCGGGGGCAAGAAGGCTGGCAGTCAGGATGGGATGGCCCGTTGTCAAGGTTCTGCCGGAAGCTTTCAGTGACAGTACAGCCAATGCAAATCTGCCAAGTAATTATACGGACACAAAAGCCGTGGTGTATGCAGGAACCCGCGGGAATATGTCAATGACGGCATTCTTCAGGGATAAAACGGAATATGAACTTGCATTTTTGTATGAGTATCTCGGGATTGCTTCCAAGGAGGAAATACCGGATGCCATTATAAGGCTGGCGTATTCTTCTGTTGCGGATGTGGTTATCATGAGGATGCGCGACATCCTGAACACAGACAGTGATTATGGCGCAGGCCGTCCGGCCGAACAGGAAGTTTTTCAATGGGGGACGGGTGAAGACGGTCTCACAGAGGAGAGAAGGGCCTGGCTTCGGACACTGGCCGCCGTATACCGGCGATAAGGCCGGCATGAACATGATATAGGGTGTGCAAAGCACATTTTATATATACTATTAACGAAAGTGATAGGAAAAGGAGAGGACAATTATGAAGAAAAAAGTTTTAGCTTTACTCATGGCAGCAGCCATGGTAGTAACCATGGCAGGATGTGGCGACACACCGGCTACAGACAATCAGGGAGGCGGCAGCACTCCTGCAAACACCAATGAAAGCACGCCTGCAGACAATCAGGGCGGTACAGAGGGAACAAAAGACGTAGCCCTTACTGTATGGGCTCCTTCAGAGGACCAGAATGATGAGACCGGCAACTGGCTGAAAACCATGTGCGAGCAGTTTAACGAAGCGCATCCCGAGTGGAATATCACCTTTACTTATGGTGTGTGTGCAGAAGGTGATGCAAAAGCAACTGTTACCCAGGACGTAGAAGCAGCAGCAGACGTTTATATGTTTGCAAACGACAACCTGACTGACTTGATTGCAAGCAACGGTATTGCAAAACTGGGCGGTTCCACACTGGAATATGTGCAGAACAATATGTCACAGGCGCTTGTGGATTCCGTTACGGTTGACGGTTCTGTATACGGCGTTCCTTTTACAACCAACACATGGTTTATGTATTACAACAAGAGCCTTCTTACAGAAGACGATATCAAGAGTCTGGAAACCATGCTTGAAAAAGGTAAGGTAGCATTCCCCTTAAGCAACTCCTGGTATATTGCATCTTTCTATGTAGCTAACGGATGTACTTTATTTGGCGACGGCAATGACGAAGCAGCAGGCATCGACTTTGGCGGTGACAAGGCAGTGGCAGTTACCAATTACCTTGTAGATTTGGCTGCAAATCCTAACTTTGTAAATGACGGTGCAGGCGAAGGCCTTGCAGGTATGGCAGACGGTTCTGTTGTAGCATTTTTCTCCGGTTCATGGGATTACGGCAACGTAGTAAATGCAATCGGTGAAGAGAATGTAGGCGCTGCACAGCTTCCCACCATCAACATTGACGGAGCAGACAAGAGCCTGATGTCCTTCTTTGGTTCTAAGGCAATCGGCGTAAATCCTAACTGTGACGATATGGAAGTAGCAGTTGCGCTGGTAGCATATCTTGGCGGCGAAGAGGCACAGAAAGCACATTATGATATGAGAAATATCCTTCCTACCAATACCACCGTACTGGCAGACCCTGCAATCGCATCTGACATCGTGGCAATCGCATCTGATGAATGTATTGCAAACACATCCATCATGCAGCCTTACTGCCCGGCCATGAACAATTACTGGACACCTGCAGAGAACTTTGGTAAGTCCATCATTTCTAAGGAAGTAACCCATGACAACGCAGCAGAAAAAACAGAGATGTTGAACACTTCTGTAAATTCTTCTGTAGTAGAATAGGATTTTTCCTACAGGTAAGTTTCCAGAGGGCTTTGTGCCCTCTGGAAGCACTTATGAAAATGCGGGATTCGCTATAGCAGTCTGAAGGTGAAAAGGAGGGCGTGTGCGTGGGTAAAGCAGCTGGTAAGAAAAAAAGAGGAAAAGATTTTGCAACACCCTATACGCTGGGAGCGGCTGTGAAAAAGGGTGATTTTGCAACAAAGCTTTCTTTCGTCATCTGTGGCGCGGGAAACATCATATACAGACAGTTTATTAAAGGTTTTTTGTTTCTGGCAATAGAAATTGCCTACATTTGGTTCATGATAAAAAGCGGATTTTATAACTTATCCATGCTTCCTTCTTTGGGATGGCTGGAACAGGAAGAAATCTGGAATGAATCCAAAGGGATATATGAGTATGTGGCCGGACACAATTCGGTATTGATTCTGCTATACGGCGTATTGACGATATTTATTACATTTATGTTTATTCTGGTGTGGAAAAGCGCCGTAAAAAGTGCGTATAAGGCACAGTGCCTGACAAAGGAAGGAAAACATGTCAATTCCTTTATGGATGATGTGAAGGATTTGTTTAACGGTAATCTGCAGAATCTGCTGATGTCGGTTCCTTTGGCTGGTATTATATCTTTTACTGTTCTGCCGCTTATTTTCATGATAAGCATGGCTTTTACCAGTTACAGTAAACTGGATAACCATCTGGTGCTGTTCGACTGGGTAGGGCTTGATAATTTCAAAAAAGTTTTGAGTTTTAAAGATGCTATCGGACAACAATTCTGGTCGGTATTGGGCTGGACTCTTATCTGGGCCATTTTTGCCACCGGACTCAATTATATACTTGGCATGATACTTGCGATTGTCATTAACCGCAAGGGCACAAGATTTAAAGGCTTCTGGAGGTTCTGCTTTATCCTTTCCATTGCGGTTCCCCAGTTTGTAACCCTGCTTATTATGCGTACCATGCTGAATCAGGAGGGGGCGGTAAACGTACTGCTGAAATCCATTGGACTGATAGATGAGTCCCTTCCGTTTTTTACGGACGCCACATGGGCAAGGGTGACCGTCATTGTCATCAACCTCTGGGTAGGTATCCCATATACTTTGATACAGGCGACGGGTATTTTACAGAATATTCCTGCCGAGTTGTATGAATCTGCAAGGGTGGACGGTGCGAATGCATTTGTGACTTTCTTTAAAATCACGCTGCCGTACATGATGTTTGTCATGACGCCGTACCTGATTACCCAGTTTACGGGTAATGTAAATAACTTTAACGTCATTTACCTGCTGTCGGCGGGAGCGCCTACTCCGGTAGGAAATTCGGCAGGAAAGACGGACCTCTTGGTTACATGGCTGTATAAGTTGACTGTTGACCAGCAGTATTTCAACCTGGGCGCCGTTATCGGTATTATGACATTCATAGTTCTGGCAATCGTGGCGCTGGTAACTTATCGGAATACCGCATCTTATAAGGACGAGGAGGGATTCCAATAATGAGAGAAAAACATGGTTCGGCTAAGACAAGGAGATTTATTTCCAATACGGTGGTGCATATTGTACTGGCAGTGCTGGCATTTATCTGGCTGTTTCCCATCTTTTGGGTTATTATGACAAGTTTCCGTGCAGAGCCCGGTTCGTATGTGACGTCATTTTTCCCGAAGGGATACACGCTGGGCAATTACCAGAAGCTGTTTACGGACACGACGGTGTTAAACTTTCCGAGGATGTTTATGAACACGCTGATTATTGCAATATTCTCCTGCATCATTTCTTCTTTCATGGTGCTGAGCGTATCCTACTGTATGTCCAGACTGCGTTTCAAATTCAGGAAGCCGTTTATGAATATTGCCATGATTCTGACATTGTTCCCCGGTTTTATGTCCATGATTGCCGTTTACTACATTTTAAAGGCAATCGGACTTTCGGAGGGAGCCATGATTCGTGTGGCGCTTGTGATGGTTTATTCCGGCGGTACAGGACTCGGATTTTATGTGGCGAAGGGTTTCTTTGATACCATTCCCAAGGCGTTGGATGAGGCGGCATTTCTGGACGGCGCAACGAAGTTTCAGGTGTTTACGAGAATTACCATGCCGCTCAGCAAACCGATTATCGTATACACGGTATTGACTTCCTTTATGGCTCCCTGGACCGACTTCATTTTTGCAAAGGTTATCTGCCGTGCAGAGTCACAGTATTTTACCGTTGCAATCGGGCTTTGGAGAATGCTTGAGAGAGAATATATTAACAGCTGGTATACCAGCTTTGCGGCGGGCGCCGTACTGATTTCCATTCCGATTGCCATTGTGTTCCTCGCAACGCAGAAGTTCTATGCTGACGGTATGTCGGGAGCAGTGAAAGGCTAAAATCAGAATAAAAAGAGGTTATTATGAAAAAAAGATTATGGATAATCTTGTGCATACTGGGCATGGCAGCAGCCATGCCCGGTTGCGCATCAAAAAAGAATATTACGGATACCAATGATACGACGGTGCAAGAGGAGCTGGAAGAGCAGGGAATTGCCTCACTTCCGCTTGAAGTGATAGATGACAAGTACCGCACATTTTATGAAGTTTTTGTCTATTCCTTTTATGACAGTGACGGAGACGGCATAGGTGATTTGAAAGGGCTGACACAGAAGCTGGATTACATAAATGACGGGGATGACGCGACAGATACGGATTTGGGGTGCAACGGCATCTGGCTTATGCCCATTATGCCCTCCACCACATATCACAAATATGATGTGACGGATTATTGCAGCATCGATTCCGAGTATGGCACCATGGAAGATTTTGAAGCATTTATGGCTGCCTGTGGCGAGCGGGATATTCATGTTCTGATTGACCTTGTCATCAATCATACCTCTTCAAGCCATCCATGGTTTGTGGCTGCCTGCGATTATCTGAAGGAGCTGGGAGACGGGGAACCGTCAGCGGAGGAATGCCCGTATTTTGAGTATTACAATTTTTCCAAGGAAAAAAAGAACAGTGCATACTATCAGGTAGAAGGGACGGAGTGGTATTATGAAGCGCCTTTCTGGAGTGAAATGCCGGATTTAAACCTTTACAGTGATAAGGTCAGGGAAGAGATTGCCGTCATCACGCAGTTCTGGCTGGACAAGGGAGTTGCGGGTTTCAGGCTGGATGCAGCGAAAGAATTTGTGTCCGACAACACCGCGGCAAATGTGGAAATCCTGACATGGTTTGCCGATATGGTAAAGTCCCAGAAAGAGGATGCCTATATTGTGGCGGAGGTCTGGACGGATGCGGATACCTATGCACAGTATTATGCAAGCGGCATAGACAGTACGTTTGACTTTCAGTTTGCCGCACAGGACGGTATCATTGCCGGAACCTTAAACGGCACAGGCGGGTATAATGCGATTTCGTATGGTAAGGCGGTGGAACAGGTTGCGGAGAAATTGTCCGCATACAATGAAGAGTTTATTGACGCGCCGTTCTATACCAACCATGATATGGGCCGGAGCGCCGGATATTATGCCGGTGACGGAAGCACTGAAAAAACTAAGATTGCCCAGGCGATGAATCTGCTTATGAGCGGAAATGCTTTCTTATATTATGGGGAAGAGCTGGGAATGAAGGGAGCGGGAAAAGATGAAAACAAAAGGGCTCCCATGCAATGGTCTGCAGATGCATCGGCGGAGGGCATGTGTAAAGGCCCCGAATATATGGACAGCATCAAGATGAAGTTCGGAAGTTTAGAGGAACAGGAAGGGGATGCAGCCTCGGTCTATTGTTATATAAAGGATGTTATCCGTATCAGGAATGCTTTTCCGGAAATAGCAAGGGGAATGACGGAATATCTCGAGGATATTTCCAATGAGCAGATTTGTGCGTTCAGAAAAACTTATGACGGGGAAGAATTGCTTCTGGTGTATAATCTGTCAGCAGAGCCGGCAAGCGTTGCTATGGACGGCATATTGGTGAACGGGCAGGAATGGGGCAGCCTTGCGGCATGCGCCGTACTTCTTACAGGAGAGGAGCAGGCAGTGCAGGAGGGCTCGAACCTGACGCTTCCGCCTTACAGCGTGGCAGTGTACAAATAAGTCAATAATATGGAAAATACAAAGAGCCTGCAGGGGATACCTGCAGGCTCTTCGCTTGTGTAAAAGGGGAATTTTCCGGAAATGCTAATATTAGCAGTCGTGGCATTCCTGCCAAGACATCATTATCATACACCCAAAGTAAAAGATTGTCAACAATTCAGGTAATTCCACTCATCCTCTACTTCTGCGGGCACTTCATTGCCGGCATTGGTAATTTTGCGTTTCAGCAGTTCCAGTTTGTGAAGCTGCTGCTTTTGGCGGGCGCCGTAACGTTCCATCAGGTCTTTGAAGATAGGATTTTCGGACAACGTGCCTCTGACGGGTTTGGCGAACGGACAATAGGTAAAGAGTATGGTTCGCGCGGTCTTTGTCAATCGGGGTGAACCGGTTCCTTCAAACAGGATGTAAGTGGTGTAATCCCGTATAAACATTTCCTTGAAATTGCCCCTGGCTTTTTGCAGCGCCGCTTTTATTTTCTCCTTTGTCTCAGCTGATAATTCATGGTTCTTTTTGTAGAACTGAATGTAGTCGAAGTACTCGCTGGTCAGGGAACGTTCGGAAAGGTCATTCCAGCGGGGACCCTGCACCCTTTTGCACATTTCCCAACGGTATTCTCCGGTCAGACGCACGACGGCGGAGCGCAAATCATCCAGATAGAAGATGGGCAGCATCATGCGGGCGGAAGTGGTTCTGCGGCGGCCTTCTATTTCCTGCCACATGACGCCCCTTGTGCCGATTCCGGGCATCAGGATAAAATCAGGAAGCACTTCCACATGGAAAAATTCTTTTGGAATGCCGGCAGCAGTATTGGTATATACATACTCGCGGTAATAAGCGCCAAAGTCCAGTGAAATCGTATAGGTCAGCGCTGCTTTTAAAGTGCTGTTGGATACCAGTGTGGTATTCAGGCTTTTTAAAACATTGTGCCCGGAAAATACGGGGCAGAAAGTGGAGATGCGTCCGCTGGTCATTTTGTTTACGGGCGGGAACATGCTTTTCAACTCAAATTCAACTTTTTTAGTAGTATCATCGGCAAGCTGCGTTTCCTCTGCGGCAGTAATTTTGCCTGAAACTTTCATGTCACGCAGGTATTTGGCGTAATCTTCGTCAAATTCATTGCGGCTTGGCTCCCGCTCCCCCTTCAGGATGGCCAGGAGCCAGTCATAAAAGGTAAATGTATGGGGATGGGATTCTTTTGAGAGCTGTTCAGCCAGCTGGCACAGATAAGCAGTATTTTCTGTTCCTGCCAGCGCCTCATCCACATAACCGAAATAAAGGAACATGCGGACATAAATCGGCATGGAGTCGTCTTTGACGGCCTTGAAAAAAATCAGGCTGTAAAGCTCATAAAACAGGGTCGTTATCTGCTGGCGCAGACGGCGGGAATCATCGTCGGTAGCGCTTTTATCTGTCATATTCTGATATTTTGCAAGGGCGTCCTTAAACTTACCGCAAAATTCACTTTCCGCTTCGGAATAGGCAAGTATTTTTTCCAGGGAATCCGCCAATTGTTCGAGCAGGGCGGAATCCACGGATGAATTTTTGTCCGGTTCAACAGCCGCGGCAGGCTTTGCTTTTAATACAGCCTGCAGACTGGCTGCCCGTTTGGCGTATAACGCCTGATTGACAAAAGGGGAACTTTGTATGCGCTGAATCATCCGGGCAATGGAAGCCTGCAGAAGACCGATTTCCGATGACCCTGCTTCTGATTTCTCATACAGGGAAGTATAAAGTGTAAACAAATCTGTATCCTCTTCATTCAGATACAGGGAAAGTATCTGCTTTTGGTATTCCTCGGAGGACTCCATGGATGAAAATATTTTTTCAAAATCCACGCAGATGGAAGCAATCAGTCCTGTCGGAACAGAAGGCTCTTTTGCCAGAATGGAAGAGTCCCCGTATTCGGACAGGAGATGTTCAAATCCGTCATAATAAGAAACAGCCCATTCTTCCAGGGGGGAAACATCCATGAAAGGGGGAAGTTCTGCCATTGCAGGCAGTTTTCCGGCGTCTACCTGATGACGGATGCAGCATGCATTGTACAGGGAATAGTCTTTTGTGCATGCAGCGTAAAACTCCCTGCTTGCAAAGCGGGTGCGTTCACAGCACTGCAAAGAAGCATTTATCTGCCGGGAAGCGGAACGGGCAAACAGGATGCTGTAGTCGGGGTTTTTACGGAAAAACGCTTCCAGCGCGGCAATGTCACAGATGGGATAAGCCACTACAGTGGTATCTTCAAGGGTTTTACAAGTCATCAAGTGTTCATTGTCAAGCAGTTCCAAAATCCCGGGCACTTCGCCTTTTGCGAGGGTGAATGCACCGCCAGGAAAAGAAACGGAAACACTGCCTTTCAGAATCACAAAAATTTCATTTACAGGTGTGCCGGATTCAAAAAGAATCTGGTCTTTTTCGATAGTAACAGAAGCCATAAGGTCCTCCTTCATTCAAATATTCAAGCCTTTTTTATTATACTCTCCAATCAGAAGAAATTCAACAGCCAGCCGGTTTGTTTTGGGGAGAATGTCGCAAAATAATACATTGTGGCGAAAAATATTCCTTTTTTAGAAAGACTTGCTGTACTTTTTTAAAAAATATGTTACAATAAAAATACATGAGTGTCATTTTACGGGGGTGTTAGCTTTGGAACAGGATTTAGAATATACACGTCAGTTAATCAGAGGCTACAGGAAAGAAGTGGAACCGCTGTTCCGCTATCTTTCATGGCTGGAGAGCAAACAGGGGGCTAAAGTCAGTTCTTCTTATACAGAAAATGCAGTTACGGAGCATTCCATGGCATTTCCTGTTTATGATGGCACACTGCTTGGTTTTGTAAAAGAAGTGCAAAAAAGCACATTGACAAACAGAAACTATGTATATTTATATTCCCGGCATAAACTGACAGGACCAAAGGAGGAGCGCGCGCTGATTGAGAGTGTGACGATACGGAATCCGGAGGTGTTGACTGACATCCTGTCCAAATATGTCCTTGGCGGCATGACGAAAGGATGGCTTTGGTCACAGGCGGTGGAAGAAGGGATTTTTTTGAGTATCCTTCTTAAATTTAAAGAATTATTTGATACATGGGACCAGCCGGAAGGAAATAAAGGGGAGCAGGGGTAAGTATATATGGGTGAGAAGTCTTTGCAAAAGAAAAGGTTTATATTGGAAACGGCAAGAAAGGTTTTCATGGAAAAGGGCTATAAGAACGTCACGATGAAAGATATTGTGGAAGCATGTGAAATCAGCCGGGGAGGTTTGTACCTGTATTTTGGCAGTACGGCGGAGATTTTTACAGAAGTTCTCAAAATGGAAACGGAAGAAGCGGATGATGTATTTTCGGACAGTATAACGGAAGATGCGACAGCTGCGGATATTTTGACGTTGTTTTTAAAAGAGCAGAAAAAAGAACTGCTCAGGAAAAAGAATAATCTGACAGTGGCTACATATGAATATTATTTTGGGGAAAATGTTCCCAAAAAAGATAATATTTTGAAAAAACAGTTTGATTCGGCGGTAAAGATTATAGAAAAGCTGATAGAGGCAGGTGTGGAGAACGGAGAGTTTTATTGTGAAGACTGTCGTGGAACAGCCCGTAATATCATGTTTGTCCTGGAGGGATTAAAAATATCTGCCCATACCATAGGCATCACAGCGGAAATGGTAGACGCGGAACTGCTTTTTATTTTGAGGGAGTTGGGCATTGAAGAGTAACATAAAAGAATGGTAATGCTTCAAGGAAGGACATCCCTTGGAGCATTTTTCGTGCCGCTTCGGAATGGAGAAAAAAATGGTTATAAAACTGATAGAAATGGAATTGCCGGTGGGGGAAAAACTGGTTGTTGCAAAAAACAGAATCTGTAGCAGGGAAGATAATGGACATCTGGGCAGGATTTCCATTGTGTCGGGAATCCACGGAGATGAACTGGAAGGCCAGTATGTATGCTATGAAGTGGCAAGGAGAATTGCAGAAAACCCCATGGCCCTGCAGGGCATTGTGGATATCTATCCTGCTGTGAATCCAATCGGTGTTGCCATGTCGCACAGGAATATGCCCAGACTGGAAATGGACATGAACAGGATTTTCCCCGGCAATTCAAAAGGGGATATGTTTGAGAGGGCGGCAGCATCGGTTGTAGAGGACCTGATAGGCTCTGATATCTGCATCGACATTCATGCCAGCAATATCTTTGTGAAAGAGATTCCCCAGGTGAGGCTGGATGAAGAATCCGCTGACCGCCTGCTTCCTTTTGCAAAATTGATGAATGTGGACATGATTTGGGTGAATGCCAGTGAAACGGTGCATGAAGCTACGCTTGCCTATTCCATGAATGTGCTGGGAGTCCCTTCCATGGTGGTAGAAATGGGGCAGGGCAGCAGTATCAGCCGGGCATATGGCAATCAGGTGGTAGACGGGATATTTAACCTGATGTATGAGATGGGATTGTGGACAAATACGCCGCCACAGGCGCAGATGCCCGTGATTTCCAGTGAAGGGAAAGTTGAAATTATTTGCAGTGAAACGGATGGGCTTTTCCTGCCCTGTATAGGAAACAGCCACTATGTAAAAAAGGGAGATACCATTGGGGAGATTGTAGACCCGTGGAGCGGAAAGCGTAAGCAGTCGGTGCTGGCAGGGAAAGACGGTCTGGTATTTACTTTGAGAATATATCCCGTTGTGTATCCCGGGGACCTGATAGCCAGGGTAGTGACCGACATTACTTGAAACGGCCCGGATAAGAAAGAGAAAAGGAGTTATGTCATGCATACGAAAGAAATAGTCACTTTGCAGTCAACTTATCGGGAGGACATGAAGGTTAAGGGATTTTTGTTCGGAAAAGGAGATAAGGCTGCCTGTATCGTCGGCTCCTTCAGGGGAAATGAAATCCAGCAGATGTATATCTGCTCCCGTCTGGTGCAGGCCCTCAGGGACTTGGAAAACAGCGGGGGCATCTGTGTAGGCAAACAAATACTTGTCATTCCGAATGTAAATCCGTATTCCATGAATGTAGGGCAGAAATTTTTCGGAATGGAAGAGTCGGATATCAACAGGATGTTTCCGGGAAATGAGAAAGGGGAAACCACTTCCAGGATTGCCGCGGCGCTGTTTAAAGAGATTGCGGATTATTCTTATGGCATCCAGTTTTCTTCCTTTTCCATTGCGGGGGAATTTGCTCCCCATGTCAGGATGATGAAAACAGGCTACCAGAACACTTCCCTTGCCAATCTTTTCGGGCTGCCCTATGTGGTGGTAAAAAAGCCTGCGCCAATTGATACCAAGACCCTGAACTATAACTGGCAGACGGAAATGACGGCGGCATTTCTGGTGTATACCAATAAAACTTTTGAGATTGATGACAAGAGCGCCAGACAGGCAGTGGCGGCAGTGCTGCGTTTTCTGACAAGGATGGGTATCCTGCGGTATGAAAGCCATAGCGGATATATCAGTCATGTAATAATGGAAGAGGATTTGACAAATGTGTATACGGAATGCGCCGGAATCTTCAAAGGTCTCACGGAACTGGGGGAGGCGGTACGTTACGGACAGCCCCTGGCACAGATTATGGACCCCATGGAGGGCAGCATCCGTCAAATGATTCTGGCGCCCACCGACGGTATCGTATTTTTTACCCACAAGGAAGCGCTGGTTACCCAGTATGACATGGTCTACAGGCTGATACACAGGATGCATGAATAAACCGTACCTTACAATGTCCCGAGTTTCCGCATTTTGCGTTGCGCCAGCCCCCGGCGTGCATTTGTTCCAACAGGACACGCTCTCGCTCGAATAAAAACGCAGCGGCACGTAGGATGCTAAAATACAGCATCCAAATGCCGGCGTTTTTACACGGTCCTTTATGGAATCAAATGCACGCCGGGGCTGGTGCAACGCAAAATGCGGAAATTATACAATGCACATTGCAAGGTACAGAAAGCTCTTGTATAATAGAGGTGTCAGTTTAAATAAAAATTGGAGGATAATATGGAAAACGTCAGACGTATCTATGTGGAAAAGAAAGAGCCTTTTGCCGTAAAGGAGAAGGAACTGCATGAGGAATTGAAAAACTATCTGGGAATTGCGGGACTAAAAAAGGTTCGCGTATTTATCCGCTACGATGTGGAAAATATTTCGGATGATATTTTTGAAAAGGCCTGCTGTACCGTGTTTTCAGAGCCGCCTGTGGATGATTTGTATTATGAAACCATTGATTTTGCAGACGGGGACAGGGTCTTTGGAGTGGAATTTTTACCCGGGCAGTTTGACCAGAGGGCAGATTCCGCAGTGCAGTGCGTCAGATTTTTGAAAGAGGATGAGGAGCCGGTAATAAAAACGGCTGTTATTTATGTTATTTCCGGCGATATATCTGAAGAAGAGTTCATAAAGATTAAGTCCTACTGTATCAATCCCGTGGATTCTCGTGAAACTGACATGGTAAAACCGGATACGTTGATTACGGTGTTTGAGGAGCCGGCTGATGTAATGGTATTTGAAGGTTTTACGGAGCTGCCGGAAAAGGAATTAAAAGAGTTATATGATTCCCTTGGCCTTGCCATGACGTTAAAAGACTTTAAGCATATACAGCGTTATTTTGCAGAGGAAGAGCATCGCTGCCCTACCATGACGGAAATCCGTGTCCTGGACACATACTGGTCCGACCATTGCCGCCATACCACGTTTTCCACGGAACTTACGGATATTGAATTTGGAGAAGGATATTATAAGGAGCCTCTTGTCACAACCTATCAAAGTTATCTGGATACCAGGGAAGAAATCTTTGGCGGTAGAAAGGACAAGTTTGTCTGTCTGATGGATTTGGCGCTGATGGCCATGCGAAAGCTGAAAAAGGACGGCAGGCTGGAGGATATGGAGCAGTCCGATGAAATCAATGCCTGCTCGGTTGTCGTGCCTGTGGAAATGGATTACGGGGATGAAGTGGTTACGGAGGAATGGCTTGTATTCTTTAAGAATGAGACACACAACCATCCCACGGAAATAGAGCCTTTCGGCGGCGCTGCCACATGTCTCGGCGGCGCTATCAGGGACCCGCTCTCAGGGCGCGGTTATGTATATCAGGCGATGCGCATCACAGGCGCTGCCGACCCTACCGTTCCCGTGGCGGAAACGCTGCACGGAAAGCTCTCCCAGAAGAAGCTGGTGCGCGGCGCGGCAGCAGGTTATTCTTCTTACGGTAACCAGATTGGGCTGGCAACCGGTTATGTAAAAGAAATCTATCATCCCGATTATGTGGCAAAGAGAATGGAAATCGGCGCGGTTATGGGGGCGGCGCCACGCAAAAATGTTATCCGGGAAACCTCGGACCCCGGGGATATCATTATTCTGCTGGGAGGACGCACCGGACGTGACGGCTGCGGCGGCGCAACAGGTTCTTCCAAAGTACATACGGATACTTCCATTGAAACCTGCGGCGCTGAGGTGCAGAAGGGAAATGCACCTACGGAGAGAAAGATTCAGAGACTGTTCAGGCGTGAAGAAGTCAGCCGCATCATAAAGAAGTGTAACGATTTCGGCGCAGGCGGCGTATCTGTCGCCATCGGGGAACTGGCTGACGGGCTGGTAGTGGATTTGGATAAGGTGCCGAAAAAATATGCCGGCCTTGACGGCACGGAACTTGCCATTTCCGAGTCCCAGGAACGTATGGCGGTTGTAGTGGATAAAAATGACGTGGATGCTTTTCTGGGATTTGCGGCCGAGGAAAATCTGGAAGCGGTTCCGGTTGCGGTAGTGACAGAGGAGCCCAGACTGGTTTTAAATTGGCGTGGAAAGGATATTGTCAATATTTCCCGCGCTTTTCTGGATACCAACGGCGCCCATCAGGAAACGGCCGTAAAAGTGGATATACCCGACAAAGAAGAAAACTATCTGGATAAAATTGCGGTTCCCGCAGTGGAGGAAAAACTGCAGGCGGGTGATGTCAGGGGAGCATGGATTGCATTGTTGAAAGACTTGAATGTCTGTTCCCAGAAAGGCCTTGTGGAGATGTTTGACTCGTCTATCGGGGCAGGCAGCGTGCTGATGCCGTACGGCGGAAAGTACCAGCTTACCGAAACACAGTCCATGGTGGCAAAACTGCCTGTTCTGCAGGGTAAAACTGATACAGTCACTATGATGAGTTATGGCTTTGACCCGTATTTATCTTCGTGGAGCCCCTATCACGGCGCAGTGTATGCGGTAACGGAATCCATGGCTAAAATAGTTGCCTGCGGCGGTGATTTCAGGAAAATACGGTTTACTTTCCAGGAGTATTTCAGACGCATGACTTCAGACGCACATCGCTGGAGCCAGCCGTTTGCCGCGCTCTTAGGCGCTTATGATGCGCAGATAGGTTATGAACTGCCCTCTATCGGCGGAAAAGATTCCATGTCCGGTACTTTTAACGATATTGACGTGCCGCCGACGCTGGTTTCTTTTGCAGTGGATGTGGCAAAATACGGCGATGTCATAACACCGGAGTTGAAGCAGGCGGGAAATGCGCTTGTCCGGTTTGAGATTGAGAAAGACGACTATGATGTGCCTGTTTACCGGAAAGTCATGGAGCTTTATGAAAAGATTATGGGGCTGATTCAGAAAAAAGCCATTGTTTCCGCCTATGCCCTGGACAGCAAGGGTGTTGCGGCCGCCATGGCAAAGATGGCTTTCGGAAACAGGCTGGGTGTGGAAATTGACGGTGAGGTTTCGGTGCGCTCATTGTTTGAAAACGGGCTGGGCGATTTGATAGCGGAAGTCGATGCAGATAAAATGGATTTGCTTGCGGACGCAGAGGCGGATTTTACCCTGATAGGCCGCGTGACCGAAGAACCGGTATTTGTACATGGAGATATCAGACTTGGGATGGATGAAGCGCTTGACGCATGGAAGGGCACCCTGGAGAAAGTATTTCCCACAAAGGCGGTAAAAGACTCTTCACCGGTGGAAACAAAGCCGTTTAGGGCTGAAAATATCTACGTATGTAAAAATAAGGTTGCAAAGCCGACAGTATTTATTCCGGTATTTCCGGGAACAAACTGTGAGTATGACAGTACGAAGGCATTTGAGCGTGCCGGAGCAAAGGTAGTTACGAAAGTGTTTAAGAATCTGACGGCCGAAGATATAAGGGATTCGGTGGCAGAGTTTGAAAAAGCCATTGACAGCGCGCAGATTATTATGTTTCCCGGAGGTTTTTCCGCCGGGGATGAGCCGGATGGTTCGGCAAAGTTCTTTGCAACGGCATTCCAGAATGCAAGGATGAAAGAGGCGGTCAACAGGCTGCTGCATGAAAGGGATGGTCTGGCGCTCGGCATCTGCAACGGTTTCCAGGCGCTGATAAAGCTGGGACTGGTGCCGTTTGGAGAGATTACAGGGCAGACGGAGGATTCTCCCACACTGACATTCAACACCATTAACCGACATATTTCTAAGATGGTATATACAAAAGTGGTTTCCAATAAGTCCCCCTGGCTGAACAAGGCAGAACTTGGCAAGACCTATTGCAGTCCGGCTTCCCACGGGGAAGGCCGTTTTGTGGCAAAAAAAGAGTGGATTCGCAAGCTTTTGGAGAATGGGCAGATAGCGACGCAGTATGCGGATATCGACGGTAATATTTCCATGGATGAAGAGTGGAATGTGAACGGCTCCTACTTCTCCATAGAAGGAATCACCTCTCCGGACGGCAGATGCTTTGGCAAAATGGCCCATGCGGAAAGGCGGGATACGGCGGTTGCCCTCAATATCTATGGTGAACAGGATTTAAAGATTTTTGAAAGCGGTGTGGAATATTTCAGATAAACTTATGAAAGTTATGATAAAGGCCGATATATACAATAAGGTATATCGGCTTTTATTAATTAGAGAAGCAAGGCAAGGGATTGCCTGCAGGAGGCTTCAGACAGGAGGAACATATGAAGGTAGGAAATCAGGTATCCGTATTTATGGGAGAGCGCACGCGCCAAAGCGAAGAACTGGCCAAAGCAGCGGATAAAAACAGGAAAAGGAGTGTTTTTGCAGGGGATTTGAATGCCACACCGGACAAAATTCTGCAAAAAAGGAAAGAAGCCCAGAAAAAAGCATTAAAAGTGGTGGCGGATACCTGGGAGGGCGACCGGAAAATTGACGCCAATCTGGAAGAGAGAAGGATGCGTATAAAGAGCCTGCGGGAAGAAGCGGCCGCAGCAAAGAAGGAGATTGCAGATGTAAAGGCTGGTATGGAGGATTTACGGAAGCAGTATGGAGTTGACAGTGACAGTGCGGAGCAGAAAGATTTGGAACTGATTCTGAAAGGCCGTGAGTCCATGCGGTCAGGTTCCAAGGTTTCGTTAAGTGAGGACGAGAGAGAGCGCCTTGCAGAGCTTGACAAAATGGAGCGTACGGAGTACCAGAGCCGTGTTCTGGAGATGGATGAAGGCGCAGATTACTGGCGAAACATCGTTTCGGAAAACGAAAAAGAAATAGAAGTTGAAAACGCGGTTATCCGCGAGATACGCAAAGAACGCCTGAAAAAAGACCCTATGGTGAAAGCGCAGAAGGAAGCGGATGCGATTGAGGAAGCCGCAGGCAAAGAGATTCTTGGTATGCTGGTAGAGGAAGGTAAGGAGCATATAGACGAGGAACAGGAGGAAAGAGAAGAAAAGGCGGAAGAAACCAAGGAGAAGAAGGAAGAGCAGGAGGAATTGCTGGAGAAGCGCAGGACGGAAAGGGAAGAAGCCGAAAAGCGCGCAGAAGAGCTGGCAGAGAGTATGCCGATGCAGGAGTTGCTCGGACTTGACATGACCAAATCAGATTTTCAGACAGAGATTCAGAATATTGTGGATAAAATGAAACTGGTGGAAGAGGATATCAAAGGCGCTATGGTGGATAAGACGGTGTAGGCCGCAACACGCCGGCATTTCTTTCTTCTTTGCCCGGGCTCGATGAAAAGAAAGAGGGACGAACCTTTAAGGTTCGTCTTTTGTAGGTTTGTCAAACATATGTTACACCGACTGCAAATAATCCCTTAATACC
>ERZ777011.825-NODE-825-length-42572-cov-13.501682_pt1 | contig 42572 bp, 30 predicted proteins | sample MGYA00374964_ERZ777011 | MGnify/ENA primary metagenome ERZ777011 (study PRJEB29310, sample SAMD00008975) | mouse gut metagenome | study: EMG produced TPA metagenomics assembly of the Metagenome analysis of fecal microbiota from mouse which was promoted...
ATAGGGATTTATCTCATAAATAAGACAGGGAGGGTATTAATTTATCTTATTCCTAGACTTCTTCGTTGATTTCCGGTGCCACCATACGGTCATATTCCTCCCGTTCCTGTTCCCGGTCCGCTTTCTTCATTTCTTTGGTCAGCATCTCTTCGGGCATATATAGATTAAAAGGAATAGCATCAAACCATTTCCGTCAATACACACCCGAGTGTCAGATAAGTTGGCTGCAACAAAAATAAGTCTTCATTGCAAGAGAACAAAAGAATTCTTTTATATTTGTGCATCCCTACATATCTAAAGAAAAACATAAAACAATGATTAAGATTCTTCTATTGATAGACTATTCAAGCGATTTTGACAGGAAACTGCTACAGGGCCTTGTCCAATACTCCAAAGAAAACGGTCCCTGGCTCTTTTACCGACTACCTTCTTATTATAGCACAATGCATGGCGAACAAGGTATTCTGAAATGGGCGAAAGAATGGAAAGCCGACGCCATTATCGGACAATGGAATAACGATACAATCGATTTGCAGAAGGAGCTGAATATTCCGGTAGTGCTACAAAACTATCATCACCGGAGCGTCACTTACTCTAATCTGACAGGTGATTATAAAGGTACGGGAAGAATGGCAGCTCAGTTTTTTGCCAAACGGATGTTTCGCAATTTTGCTTATTTCGGCGTTAAAGGAGTTGTCTGGTCTGACGAACGCTGCGAAGGTTATCGCCAGGAGATAAAACGTATCGGAGGTGAATTTTTCAGTTTCGAATCGGATAAGCAGGAAGACGAGATAAGAATGGAAGTAAGCCAGTGGTTGCAGCAACTCCCTAAGCCAGTCGCTCTATTTTGTTGTGATGATGCGCACGCCTTGTTCATTTCTGAAACTTGCCGGATGAACAATATTCAGATCCCAGAAGAAATTGCTCTATTGGGTGTAGATAACGACGAACTGATGTGTAATATTTCCGATCCACCCATTTCATCCATAGAGCTCGAAGTAGAAAGAGGAGGATATTCTATAGGCAGGCTCATTCATCAACAAATCAAAAAGGAACATGAAGGTACTTTCAATATTGTCATCAACCCTATCCGCATAGAATTGCGGCAATCCACAGAAAAGCATAATATAAAGGACCCTTACATTCTCGAAGTTGTAAAATACATAGAAAGTCATTACAATTCCGACCTAACCATAGAGTCTTTGTTGGCACAGATTCCGCTCTCACGCAGAAATTTTGAAGTGAAATTCAAAAATGCGATGCATACTTCCATCTATCAGTATATCTTAAACTGCCGGGTCAACCATCTAGCCGATTTACTTCTTACTACAGATCGTTCATTGGCAGACATTGCAACGGAAGCCGGATTCAAAGACTATAATAATATCTCCCGGATTTTCAAAAAGTTCAAAGGATGTTCCCCTTTGGAATATCGGGAGAAAAAATCAAGAACAGATAAAAAATAAATTATTCGTTTTTCGAATATAGCTTTTCGTTTTTAGTACCGGAGGCATTACTAAAGTGGCATATCTTTGTTCGGTAAATGTTAACTCTTAAAGTCAATCAACACTTATGGAGCAAAAGAAAATCGTGCTATTCATCCTGAGCATTCATCTGGCAGCATTTCTAGCAGGATGCAGCGGAAACAAAAATAGCGGAAATTATGACTCCTCTAACCTATGGAATAAGTTATCGAGCCACTTCCGCCCGCCCGCAGAATACGAAAATGTATATGGAAATTTTCGCTCTCCTTCATTATATTATAATGGAGATACAGTCAGAACCGTTGAAGACTGGCAAAGACGACGAACTGAAATCAAGGACAGATACTCTGACGGAACAGACCGGTGGACAGCGCTAAACCATACAATAGCGGTCAACCGGCTCTTAGGATACCGCAATAAAGTCGCAATGAGCAATAGAGTCAATCATGACCCAACCCCTGAATCAAACGAAATTGTATATGATTTTTTTGAATGGTACTTATATTCAGCAAATAAATCTCCCAAAGAGTAGAAAGATGCGTTTTTTGAATACACTTTTTCGTTTTTTTGCGCAAAAAATCGACTCTGGATGCCTAACTTTGTTCTATCAATTCATCCAAGTAACCTAAATTACTTGATTAAAATGATTAGCCTATGAAAAATATACACTAGAAAACATCAAATGCCCCATCTGCGAATGGGGCAATATTAATGCCATATTAATAAAGTTAATCATAAATTATCACCCAATTAATAAATAACGTAATAATAAATTCCTAATTAATAAATTAAAAGCGCCAACTCAAAGGGATTAATAAATCTAGCAAATAATTCCGAGCTAGTAATAAATATTAAACTACTAGAAAATTCAATAGGTTAAATATATACTAAAAAGAGTAGAAACTAAAAAAAGTAAACTATGGAAGCGAATAATCGCAGAGATTTTTTAAAGAAAGCCGCATTAGCGGGAGCCTCCGCCCTAATGGCTCCCACACTACTGGCCGCTGAAGGCGAAGATGAAAGTGAATTCGTTCTCTCTCCGAGCAAAAGGACGGACAGCCAATTAATTGTACCGAAAAATAATGGTCTGAAAATCACAGGCACTTTTCTAGATGAAATATCCCACGATATTCCACACCAGAACTGGGGAGAAAAAGAATGGGATCTCGACTTTCAGCACATGAAAAGAATTGGTATCGATACCGTTATTATGATCCGTTCCGGATATCGCAAGTTCATCACTTATCCGTCCAAATATCTATTAGGAAAAGGATGCTATATGCCTTCCGTGGATTTAGTAGATATGTACTTACGACTGGCTGAAAAATATAACATGAAGTTTTATTTTGGACTGTATGACACCGGTCATTATTGGGATACACGTGATATGTCGTGGGAAGTGGAATATAATAAATATGTGATTGACGAAGTATGGAATACTTACGGTGAAAAGTATAAGAGTTTCGGAGGCTGGTATATCAGCACGGAAATCAGCCGTAATACCAAAGGAGCTATCGGTGCATTTCATACCATGGGTAAACAATGCAAAGATGTATCGAATGGCCTCCCTACTTTTATATCCCCTTGGATTGATGGTAAAAAGGCAGTCATGGGAACCGGAAAAATGACAAGGGAGGATGCTGTATCCGTAGAACAACATGAGAGAGAATGGAATGAAATTTTTGATGGCATACACGATGTAGTAGACGCTTGTGCTTTTCAAGACGGACACATCGACTACGATGAACTGGATGCTTTTTTCACTGTAAACAAGAAACTGGCAGACAAATACGGAATGCAATGTTGGACAAACGCGGAAACATTCGACCGCGATATGCCCATCCGGTTCCTGCCGATCAAATTCGACAAACTCCGCATGAAACTGGAAGCGGCAAAACGTGCCGGATATGATAAAGCAATCACTTTTGAGTTTTCTCACTTTTTAAGTCCGCAATCAGCTTATCTGCAAGCAGGACATTTATATGACAGATACAGAGAATACTTTGAAATCAAATAAACTATATGAAAGCAACAATTAATCTGGGTTATATCATATTCCTTTCAGTCGTTGCTGCTTTAGGAGGCTTTCTGTTCGGCTATGACACTGCTGTCATATCCGGAACAATAGCTCAGGTGACACATCTGTTTCAGTTGGACACCTTGCAACAAGGATGGTATGTAGGATGCGCATTGATCGGATCGATTGTCGGTGTTCTCTTTTCCGGAATATTGAGCGACAGCATCGGACGTAAAAGAACAATGATACTTTCTGCCATTCTGTTTTCTACATCAGCAATCGGCTGTGCTTTTTGCATTGACTTTAACCAGTTAGTTGTTTATAGAATCATAGGTGGCATCGGGATTGGTGTCGTTTCTATTGTATCTCCTCTTTACATTTCCGAAGTTTCCGTCGCACAATTCAGAGGCAGAATGGTCTCCCTGTATCAACTGGCCGTAACTGTCGGTTTTCTAGGAGCTTACCTTGTCAACTACCAGTTATTGGCATATTCAGAGAGTGGAAACCACTTACCTATCGCCTGGTTAGAAAAAATAGTAGTTACAGAAGTGTGGAGAGGTATGTTAGGCATGGAGACGTTACCAGCCATACTATTCTTTATTATTATCTTTTTCATACCCGAAAGCCCCAGATGGCTGATAGTAAAAGGACAAGAAAGGAGGGCCACTTATATTCTGGAAAAGATTTACAATTCATTTAAAGAAGCTGATTTCCAGCTAAACGAGACAAAATCCGTCCTTGTTTCCGAAACCCGTTCAGAATGGTCTATCCTTCTGAAACCAGGTATTCTGAAAGCAGTCATTATCGGTGTATGTATTGCTATTCTGGGACAGTTTATGGGGGTTAATGCAGTTCTCTACTACGGCCCTTCTATTTTTGAGAATGCCGGTCTTTCAGGAGGGGATTCTCTGTTCTATCAGGTTCTTGTAGGACTTGTGAATACACTGACCACTATCCTGGCACTTCTCATCATTGACAAAGTAGGACGCAAGAAACTGATATATTATGGGGTATCCGGAATGGTCGTTTCATTGATACTCATTGGCAGTTATTTCCTCCTCGGAAATGCCTGGAATATTTCCAGCCTGTTTCTGTTAGCCTTCTTTCTGTGTTATGTTTTTTGTTGCGCCATTTCCATTTGCGCTGTGATATTCGTACTTCTCTCTGAGATGTACCCTACCAAAATACGCGGATTAGCAATGTCCATTGCCGGATTCGCTCTTTGGATCGGTACCTATCTGATCGGACAGCTAACCCCCTGGATGCTCCAGAATCTTACTCCAGCCGGAACATTCTTCCTGTTCGCCATCATGTGTGTACCGTATATGCTCATTGTCTGGAAACTCGTACCGGAAACTACCGGAAAGTCTCTGGAGGAAATTGAAAGATACTGGACCCGTTCGGAACGGTAAAATAGACCTTATTAAATAAAAAACTAACAATTATGGATTTAAAAAAATTAGCAAACCAATACAAAGACGAACTACTGAATAATGTTCTTCCATTCTGGTTAGACCATTCTCAGGATCACGAATTCGGTGGTTATTTCACTTGTCTGGATCGTGAAGGCAACGTATTCGATACAGATAAATTTATTTGGCTACAAGGACGCGAAGTTTGGTTATTCTCAATGCTTTACAATAAAGTTGAGAAAAAACAGGAATGGCTGGATTGCGCTATTCAAGGCGGTGAATTTCTAAAGAAATACGGACATGATGGAAACTATCATTGGTATTTTTCTTTGGATCGGGCAGGTAATCCTCTGGTAGAACCATACAACATCTTTTCCTATACATTTGCTACAATGGCTTTCGGGCAACTCAGCCTGGCTACAGGCAATCAGGAATATGCTGACATTGCAAAGAAAACGTTCGATATTATTCTCTCAAAGGCAGATAATCCGAAAGGTAAATGGAACAAAATCCATCCGGGCACACGTAATCTGAAAAATTTCGCCCTCCCGATGATCCTTTGTAATCTGGCACTTGAAATAGAACACTTGTTGGACAAAGAGTATCTGGAAAAAACAATAGAGACTTGTATTCACGAAGTGATGGAAGTATTCTATCGCCCAGAGCTCGGAGGAATTATTGTTGAAAATATAGGAGTGGACGGCAATCTCGTAGACTGTTTTGAAGGACGGCAAGTGACTCCCGGACACGACATCGAAGCGATGTGGTTTATCATGGATTTAGGAAAACGCCTGAATCGCCCTGATCTAATCGAGAAGGCAAAAAATGTAACCTTGACGATGATTAACTACGGATGGGACAAAGAATATGGTGGCATCTACTATTTCATGGACCGCAAAGGTTGCCCTCCCCAACAACTGGAATGGGACCAAAAACTTTGGTGGGTACACATTGAAACACTTATTTCCCTACTAAAAGGTTACCAATTGACAGGTGACAAACAATGTATGGAGTGGTTCGAGAAAATACATGAGTATGTATGGACGCACTTCAAAGACGCTCAATATCCTGAATGGTTCGGTTACTTAAACCGCCAGGGAGAAGTACTTCTGCCACTTAAAGGAGGCAAATGGAAAGGCTGTTTCCATGTCCCCAGGGGCTTATATCAATGCTGGAAAGTACTAGAAGAATTACAATAAATCTAATACCCAAAAACTTTTTTATTAACCAATTAAATTTTATCTTATGATAGAACAATGCTTTAAGCAAAAAAGTAGTTTCCGAACAATCAGAATCATACTATTCTCATTGTCGATGCTTTTTGCGTATGCCACAAATGGCTGTGCCCAGAACATGGTTAGGGGAGTCGTCACAGACGTGACCGGTGATCCGTTGCCAGGAGTCAGCGTCGTTGTCAAAGGTACGACCACAGGTACCACTACCGATATTGACGGTAGATACTCTATCAATGTACCTTCCACAGGTACATTAATCTTCTCATACATTGGTATGGCCAAACACGAAGTTAAAACACAAGGACAAACAACCATCAATGTCAGCTTGTCAGAAGATGTATCAAGTTTGAATGAAGTTGTTGTAGTAGGCTATGGAACTCAAAAGAAAGTCCACTTGACAGGTTCTGTCGCTTCCGCTTCCTCAAAGGAAATATTAAAAACCACAGCAAGTAATATTTCACAAGCCTTGGTCGGGAAATTACCAGGTTTAGTAAGCCAACAATCTACCGGGCAGCCTGGAGCTGATGATGTATCTTTCTTAGTACGAGGTTATTCATCTTACAACGGTACTAGTACCCCATTAGTATTAGTTGATGGAGTAGAACGTGAAATGGCACGCATAGATGCGTCAGATATAGAATCTGTTACTATTTTAAAAGATGCTTCGTCTTGTGCTGTGTACGGTATGAAAGGAGCCAATGGAGTTATATTAATTACAACCAAACAGGGAACAGAAGGTAAGCCTGTAATCACTTATCGAGGCAGTGTTACTTTCAACCATGCGACTAACCTCCCTAAAATGATGAATGGTACACAATACATGCAATACTACAACTTAGCACGTCAACTAGACAATATAGCAAATGGCTTGGAACCTGGTGAAGGATTTTTCACTGATGAAGAGATTGCAGCAACCTACAATGGGGACCCGACGGACGGATATGAAAATACAGACTGGACATCGCCCATATACAAAACTACTATGATGCATCAACATAACCTTTCTGTCAGTGGAGGTACAGATAAAACTAAATACTTTATCAGTGGTGGATTCCTACGCCACAATGGTATCATCAAAGACCATAAAAATCAACGTGGTAACTTCCGGTCCAATATCACAACAGAAATCAATAGAAACCTCAATGTTCAGTTAAATATTGCTGGCAATATACAAGATTACTATCGGCCAGGAGGATACACTTATGAAAACCAAAAAGGTTACAATCTCTTCCATTTAATGTTATATTCACTACCTTATGTTCCTCAAGAATATAATGGGTATCCCACCTCCGGTTACCGTCAATCCGGTAGTGCAGCCAATGCTGTATATGGATCAGCTAACTCAGGATTTGAAAAAGCACGTAATGTCCGACTGGAAACATCTGCCAAAATAGAATACTCATTCCCCTTCTTAAAAGGTCTAAAAGCAAGTATGTTTGCAAGTTGGGACTACTATGATGGAGATGGCAAAACATTTACTTATGCCTATGATATAATGGCATTCACTCCAGCAGATAAAAACAACGCCAACAAAGGGAATGGATATTCACTGGTAAAAAGCGCAAATCTTTCACCAGAAGGAAATATGTATGTAGGGAATAACAAGAGACAAAAGGTAATGTTACGTCCTTCTATCTCTTATAACAACAAAATTGGTTTGCATGATATAGGAGCATTATTTCTTTACGAACAAAAGAAAGAAAACTCAAGTTCACTATCAGGAAGCCGCAAGGATTTTGATATATTCGACCTTCCTGAATTAAAGTTCGGTGATGCCGCAACAGCTATCATTAACGGGTCATCTGGTAAATCTGCATATGCTGGATACGTGGGACGTTTAAATTATGCCTATGACAACAAATATCTAGTAGAAGCTTCTTTCCGCTACGATGGTTCCTACCTTTTCGCTAAAGGTCAACGATGGGGATTCTTCCCTTCCGTCTCTTTAGGATGGGTTGCCTCTGAAGAAGACTTCTTCAAAGACTTACTCCCTAGAATCGATTACTTTAAGCTTAGAGGTTCAGTCGGAATATTAGGAAATGATAATGTAGATCCTTTCTTGTATCGTAAACTATATGAACTAAACGGCAACAATGTAGCTTTCGGAACCAGCCCATCTTCACAAAGTACATTATCCAATAAAGTGGCTTATCCAATGACCGATTTAACATGGGAAAAATGCCGTACAATCAATCTTGGATTTGAAATGAATGCCTGGAATGGTTTATTAGGGGTAGAATTTGATGTATTCTATAAATATACTTATGATATTCTCCAAAACATTACTTCCATCTATCCGGCATCTCTAGGAGGTCATGTACCCACCCGAATGAATGACGGAACTTTCGACAACAAAGGTTTCGAATTAATACTAAAACACCGCAATCAAATTGGTGATTTTAACTATAGCTTAACCGGGAATTTAACATATGCACATAACCGTATATTAAGCAAAAGACAAGCTGACGGTACATTACCTTGGCAAAGCACCTTGGGAAGTTCAATAGGAGATGTATGGGGTTTGAAATCCATGGGTCTATATCAAACTCAGGAAGAACTTGATAATGCTCCCAAACCCATTGGAACAAAACCACGCTTAGGTGACATCCGCTATATGGACATCAATGGGGATGGCCAGATTAATTCACAAGACCAAGTGAAGATTGCACGTAATTCACGTCCTGAACTGATGTTTGCCCTAATGGCCGATGCCAATTATAAAGGATTCGACTTATCTATTCAACTACAGGGAGCTGCCCTTTGCGACAAAATGCTGCAACAAAACTGGTATAATCTAAACGGTGTTACAGACCAAACTCCTTTAACCAAGCCTTTCTACGCAGGAGTAGACAATGCTCCACTTTATTTAGTAGAAAACAGTTGGAGACCTGACAATATTAATGCAGAATATCCACGGCTATCAATAAATCCTGGAACCAATAACGCCCAGATTTCAGACTACTGGAAAAGAAATGGCGCATACCTACGTTTGAAAAATGTTGTGCTAGGATACACATTCCCTAAACAATGGATGAGTAAACTTGGTGTCGGTAGCCTCAGAATATATGCAAGCGGTCAGAACCTACTAACCTTTACAGAATTTAAATACCTAGATCCTGAAAGTGCCAATGTAATTACCGGCTATTACCCGCAACAACGTACTTTCAGTGTAGGTGTTGATGTTTCATTCTAAATAGACTATAAATATGAAAAATATAAAAAAATACATATTAGGCATGGCTACCGCTTTATGTTTATGCCAGTCATGCGACGTATTGGATATTGATCCTACTGGAAATTACAGTGAAACTACCGCTTTTAATTCTATCAAAAATCTAGACTTATATGTAAAAGGTTTTTATAGCATATTCTACGTAAACTCACAATTATACGTAGATGCGAACTGTTTGATGGATGACGGAGCTAGTGATTTGATCAAATATTCATGGTATGGAGTAGATGGAGGTAAAATGAATCGTTTCTTCTATCAAAGCAACTTCGTAACTCCTCAAGGCAATTTCCGTTCTAACTGGAATGATATGTATACTCGTATCCGCCAGTTGAATGAATATTTTTATGACTTAAAAAAATATGGGAACGGATTAAATCCGGAAGAAGTAGCTGCACGTACTGCAGAGGTCCGTTTCATGCGTGCTTTTGCTTATCAAGAATTGGTTATTCGACATGGAGGCGTAATTCTACGCACATCTGAGGAGTATATAGACGGCCCAGAAGAAAGAGCAAAAGCTCGTTCATCGGAAACCGAATGCTGGGATTTCATATTGGAAGAATACAAAAAAGCCGCTAATGATTTACCTGAATCATGGGCAAATAGTGACGCCGGACGTTTAACTAAAGGAGCAGCTTATGGCATGCAAGCACGTGCAGCCTTGTATGCGAAACGCTGGGATAAAGCAATTGAAGCGTGTGAGGAAGTATTAAAACTAGACTATACATTACTTCCTGGCACGAGTTATGAAAGCTATTATAAGATATTCACATCTGTCAATAACAAAGAACTAATATTGCCCGTATATTACGAAAAAGGACAAAATAAGAAACAACATAATTTTGATACATATTTTTGTCCGCCATTTGACTCTAAGCCATGGACGGGTGGAGCTAATAACGGAGCTGCAGCTACTCCTTCAGATGAATATGCATCATCTTTTGACATTAAAGTTAATGGTGTGTATCAAGCTTTTGACTGGGATAAGCTTAACGTTTATGGAAACAAACCTTTTGATAATCGCGAGCCACGCTTTTACGCTTCTATTTTATATAACGGGGCTTCATGGAAAGGACGCACTCTACAGCTATATGTTGACGGTGATGACGGATATATGGACTTCTCCACAGCTGGACAAGACAATGTTCATAGATCAACTACGGGCTATATCTTTCGCAAATTCATGAGTAATGACCCTGAATACAACTTTACTAATGTCTTAAGCGGCCAATATTGGATAGAAATGCGATTGGCAGAAATATATCTGATCCGTTCAGAAGCATATGCCCGCCAAAATGAATTTGAAAAAGCATATGCTGATTTAAAAACAATCCGTGACCGCGTAGGATTACCCCAATTAGAACAAAAAAATAATTGGAGTGACTACCTAACTGATTTAGCCAAAGAACGTATTTGTGAATTAGGTCTGGAAGGTCATCGTTATTTTGACTTGATCCGTTGGGGGATTGCCGTACAAACGCTTAACCAAAAACGTCTGCATGGTATCAAGATAGAGAAAAAAGGTAATGATTTCGTTTATGAAAAAGTAGAATGTGACACACAAGATCGTTTGTTCCCGGAAAGATATACTATCTTCCCTATTCCTTTTAGCGAGTTGCAAACTAACATTCTTTGCGAACAAAATGATTTGTGGAAATAATATTATTTAAAAAGAAGAATTATGAAAATGAAATATTTATTTCACGGTTTATTAGCTTCAATCCTTCTCATTACTGCATGTCAAGAGCCAGATGATTTGGTAAGAAGCGATAGTGAAAACATTAATATTCTTTCTGTCAAAGGATCTCTAATATCCGATGCAGACAAGCAATATGATGCTATTGTCGATGAAGCAAATGGTACTATCACAGTACAGGTCCCTTATTATATCTCGGATACTGAAAAAATTCAAGGAGACTTGACTCAAATGAAAGTTACTGCAAACATGCCCACAGGTGCAAGATTCGAGCCTGAAATCTCTGGCATTCATGATTTGGTTGCAGGCTTCCAATCTACATTAATCAAAGAAGATGGAACAAAAATCCCTTACACTTTCAAAGCGATTTATGCAAAATCAAAATCAGCGCTCATTACTAAAATAGTGTTACCGGATATACCAAATCCATTGATCACAATCAAATCGCCTGAAAACGAAGGTGAAAATGGGATTATCGTTATTTATAAAACATCTTCCTCCATTGATGCTGCTATACGTTCGGCACAACTATTTTCCTCACCATGGGCTACTATTGAATCAACAGCTATGGACTCAGAAGGTAATATTGATTTAAGCCAAATGGCAGACATCTATGTTATCGCACAAGATGGAGTTACCAAGCAGAAGTATACTGTCGAAATCCAAACTCCTTCTTTCGTTGCTCCAGGAAGAATCGGCTATAAATCCTTATTATTCGGATTCCAAACAACCCCTGCTGATCCTAGAGGTTTCGTTCCTACAAATAACCGTAGTCTAGCCATAGTTAACAATTATTTGATAGTAAGTAGTACAACCTTAGACTTTGTAGTCCTAAACCGTTATAGCGGTGAACATCTGAAAAATATACAAGTTAATACGACAGGATTGCCTACCGGACTTATCCATGCAATCACACAAGACGATGCCAACCACATGGTAGCCATAACTTTCTGTGCAGCTAATAACCCATGGAGCAAAAATCAGTTATTCGAGATTTATGTTTGGAAAAACGGCATTACCAATCCACCAACAAAAATTATGTCCGAAGATATTCTCACTAGTGATGTTTTTGCTCAGTTCCGTAGTACCAATGCTAGTGTTGCAACTACAGGAACGTGGGATATGGGACGTACCGTATCTATAAAAGGAGACATTACAAACGGAACTGCCATATTAATGTCATTAGCAAATAGTGTAATGAACCGAGTTCTTCGGGTAAAAACAGAAGATGGAAAAGTTATCTCCGTACATGGCTCAGCCAAAGGTCTCTATAGCTGGTACCTGCAAAGTAAACCTATTCCTATGACAACAGAAGACGAATGTGATTATATTATGAGCTCCAACAATGCCCGAAAGAATGTGATCTATACTCCCAAAGAAGGAAGTCAGATAATATTTGATCCTAAAGGTAATTGGTGGGGTGGTAGTCTGATTGGTACAGCATATACCGAATTTAATGGTGTAAAACTAGTGGCTGTCCAAAATTCCAACACAATTTCCAAACCTCAATATTGTCGCCTTTGCATAGGAAATATAACTTCTATGACTACGACGGCAATGGCAGACGCACAAATAATGGATTCACGCTTGGACAATTATGACCCTGCATTCGGACCAACTGGACCCAATGGGAATAACAGTTCTCTAACCGGAATGACTTCATTCTATAATGCAATCGGTGAAAATCCAAACTCAACAGGCGACATAGCTATCGGTCATAGTGCTGACGGTAACTCTATACAAGTTTACATGTTAACTACTGACCATGGTATTATAGCATATGAATTAACGAAGTATAATCTATAATCATTGTTTCAATCAAAAGTCGATATTGCCCCAAAAGCTTATCGACTTTTGATTTCCTAAAATTGGAATTGTTTATCCATATTCCTGTAAAATTATAATTGGTCATGAAAATAAAAGTTGGGCTGATAGGTTTTGGGCGCATGGGACAGTTTTATCTAAAAGAAATGCAAAAAAGCGGTCAATGGGACATTGTATACATCTGTGATGTAAATACAGATGCTCTAGAACTTGCCAAATTATTATCACCCGAATCCAAAATCATCACAGATGAACGTATTGTCTTCGCAGATAAAGATGTACAGGTAGTAGGTCTCTTTGCACTCGCTGACTCTCGAAAAAGACAAATCGAGCAAGCTATTCAAAGTGGAAAACATATCATATCAGAGAAACCAGTGTCTGATACCATTGATAAAGAATGGGAAGTAGTAAATCTCACAGAAAAGTATGATCGCTTCTCCACTGTCAATTTATATCTACGCAATTCTTGGTATCACCAGACTATCAAACAGTTTATTGAACAAGGTGAAATCGGAGAATTAGCAATTCTTCGTATTTGCCATATGACTCCCGGACTTGTTCCTGGTGAAGGCCACGAATATGAAGGTCCGGCATTCCACGATTGCGGAATGCATTATGTAGATATTGCCCGATGGTATGCTAATAGCGAATACAAAACCTGGCATACACAAGGAGTCAACATGTGGAACTATAAAGAACCTTGGTGGATACAATGTCATGGGACCTTTCAGAACGGAATAGTATTTGATATTACACAGGGGTTTGTATATGGCCAATTATCAAAAAACCAGACACACAATTCCTATGTTGATATTATTGGTACAAAGGGAATTGTACGCATGACGCATGATTTCCAAACTGCTGTAGTTGATCTTCACGGAGTTCACGAAACACTACACTTAGAAAGACCATTTGGCGGTAAGAACATAGATGTATTATGCAAATTATTTGCTGATTCCATCAAAACAGGAAAACGTAATCCCCAACTACCATTCATACGAGATTCCGCTATTGCCTCAGAGAATGCATGGCTTTTTCTGAAAGATGCCCACCAGCATGTTCTTCCGGCAATTGGTGAGCTACAAACTCTTGAAGAAATCCGTGAACGAAGGAAACACCTGAAAAATGGATACGGATTACTACAGAGCCATAGGTATAATCTTATTAAATAAATACAATAATACTATGTCAGATTTTTCAAGAAGAAAATTCCTAAAAACTGGAGCTGCCGCATTAGCCGGTATCACAATAGCTCCTAATTCAATTCTAGGTATGAGCCATGGCCATATCTCACCCAGTGATAAGTTAAACATCCTTGGCATTGGAATTGGTGGACGTGGTGCTAGTGCAATCCGCAGCATGTCCAGCCAAAATATTATTGGGCTTTGTGATGTAGACTGGAAATATAGCGGACATGTATTTGATGAATACCCTAAAGCAAAACGTTATTATGATTATCGCAAAATGTTTGATGAATTGGGCAAATCAGCGGACGCTGTAATGATAGCAACCCCTGACCATACCCATGCTCTTATTGCGGCAGAAGCCATCACAATGGGAAAACATATATATTGTGAGAAGCCATTAACACACACCGTATATGAATCACGCCTATTAACCAAACTCGCAGATAAATATAATATTGCTACCCAAATGGGAAACCAAGGCGCTTCAGGAGCTGGTGTCCGCAAGATCTGCGAATGGATATGGAACGGAGAAATTGGTGAAATCACTAAAGTAGAAGCATTTACTGATCGTCCTATCTGGCCCCAAGGACTTAGTCGACCAGACAAGGCAGAAAGAGTACCCAAGACATTAAATTGGGATTTGTTCCTCGGTCCTGCTCAGTACCGTGATTATAATCCTATTTATACTCCTTGGAACTGGCGAGGTTGGTGGGATTTTGGTACAGGTGCATTAGGTGATATGGCATGTCATGTTCTTCATCCGGTATTTAAAGGATTAAAATTAGGATATCCTACTAAAGTACAAGGTAGTTCGACATTGCTTATGACAGATTGTGCTCCCAATGCTCAAATGGTTAAATTCACATTCCCAGCTCGCGATAATATGCCGAAAGTTGCAATGCCAGAAGTGGAAGTTTATTGGTATGATGGCGGCATGAAACCAATGCGTCCAAAAGGTTTCCCTCAAAACAAAAATTTGAATGTAGATGGTGGAGGTGTCATTTTCCACGGAACAAAAGACACATTGATCTGCGGATGCTACGGAAGAAAACCTTGGTTACTCTCCGGTAGAGATCCTAAATGTCCACCAGTATTACGTGAAGTTAAAGAAACTCATGAAATGGACTTTGTACGTGCCTGCAAGGAAAATGCCTCAAGCCGTATTCAGACTACTTCTCCCTTCAAAGAAGCAGGACCTTTCAATGAGATGGTAGTAATGGGAGTACTTGCTATCAGACTTCAATCACTAAATCAAGAATTGTTATGGGATGGTCTCAACATGAAATTCACAAACATAGCCCCTAATGCTACCATCCAAACAGTCATCAAAGATGGCTTTACGATTAAAGATGGGCATCCAACCTTCAATAAACAATGGACAGACCCAATAAATGCTCAAGCATTTGCTCAGGAATTAATCAAGCATACTTACCGAGATGGATGGAAGTTACCGGATATGCCCAATAATTAACTATTAAACATTAATTTAGAATCATGAGAAATCAATTTTATCCACTAATTTATAGTCTTATAGCCGGAGTTTTGGTATCTTGCAACGGCAATAAGAAAGTTGCAGTATCACAAGATGACACCTCATCTAACTTCATAACTTTATCGTGTTCCAAATCATTAAAAGCTTCTGAGATTGACAGTATACAATTTCCCATTGACAAAGATGGCTATATCACCCTTTTTGACGGAGAAACGTTCAAAGGTTGGCGTGGATATGGTAAAGAACAAGTTCCATCTAAATGGACCATCGAAGACGGTAGTATTAAATTCAATGGGAGTGGTATTGGAGAAGCTCAAAATAGTGACGGTGGTGACCTAATCTTCGCACATAAATTTAAAAACTTTGAACTGGAATTAGAATGGAAAATATCCAAAGGCGGTAATTCCGGAATTTTCTACTTAGGACAAGAAGTCACATCTAAAGACAAAGATGGAAACGATCGATTAGAAATGCTTTTTATGTCTGCACCTGAATACCAGATATTAGATAATGCAGTTCACCCAGATGCTCAATTAGGCAAAAGCAATAATCGGCAATCAGCTTCTTTATATGACTTGATCCCTGCTATTCCACAAAATGCCAAACCTGCCGGAGAATGGAATAAAGCAAAAATTATGGTATACAAAGGTACGGTTGTTCATAGCCAAAACGATGAGAACGTTCTTGAATATCATCTATGGACACGAGAATGGACAGATTTACTGCAATCCAGTAAGTTTAGCGAGCAAGAACGTCCTTTAGCATTTCAATTATTAAATAACTGTGGTGGTGACAACAGAGAAGGATTCATTGGCTTTCAAGATCATGGTGATGACGTATGGTATCGTAACATCCGCATAAAAATCCTTGATTAATTATTGTTAACATTATCAAGAGAGGATTTCTATTACAAAAATTTATAGTAACCTCTCTTGATATAAAATATAAAACATTTATTTATACTATGCCATCCTTCTTCCAAGAAATACAAGAGCAACTGCATCATTACTTAATTCATATAAGATCCCGACATATGCTCTGAAAACAGGAGAATTATTGCATTATCAAATTTCATTAATAAGCTTGGAAGCGTTGATTATATGTATTTCGCAGTCTGAAAAAAAGCTACGAAGTAATCAAACTAATAAAAAAGATACAAAGAGAAAAACAAAAGAAGTCGTAAATCCGGTATTCTGGAGTGATAACTTCATTTCATTGTTCCCTAATGAGACCCGTACCATCACTGCGACAGTATCCATAGAGGATTTACATGGAGAAAATCCTATAATTATTATTAAATAACTAATAAAACCAAGAAACATGAAACTATTACTTACAACCTTGGCAATAGTCTATCTAAGTTTGTTCATGAGCCTGCAAGCACAAGAACAGGTACGGGTTATCCCCTATCCTACTGAAGTCACCATGCAAGCAGAAACGTGTAAACTCAAATCGGGTCAGAAAATCCACTATCTGGATGCCAGTTTATATAAAGAAGCAGCATTCCTTGAAAAGAAACTCGCTGATTTAAACTATAAAATGAAAGTAATCCCCGGCAAAAAAGCTGCGAAAGGAATCAACTTATCATTAGACAATAGACTGCAAAACAAAGAGGGCTATCAGCTGATTATCGCCCCCAAACAGGTCCTAATCAAAGGAGGAAGTCCAGCTGGAGTTTTCTATGGTATTCAAACGCTATTACAGCAGTTAACCTACGGAGATCTAAGATGTGGAACGATAGAAGACGCCCCGCGTTATGAATGGAGAGGATATATGCTTGATGAAGCACGTCACTTTTCCGGCGAAAAAAGGGTAAAACAAATCCTTGACCTGATGGCATATTATAAGATGAATCGCTTCCATTGGCATCTGACAGACGCACAAGGATGGAGAATCGAAATTAAACAATACCCTAAACTGGCAACTATAGGAGGAGAAGGTTGCCATAGTGATCCAGATACACCGGCACAATATTATACACAAGAGCAGATCCGTGATATCATAGCATATGCCAAAGAACGTCATATTGAAATTATACCCGAAATAGACATGCCCGGACATGCCACAGCAGCCAATAAAGCTTACCCGGAATACTCAGGCGGAGGAACGGAAGAACATCCGGAATTCACTTTTAACGTCGGCAAAGAAGAAACTTATACTTATCTGACTAATATACTAAAAGAAATAGCTGCCTTATTCCCTTCTCCATATTTACATATCGGAGGCGACGAAGTAGCTTACGGAATCAAGGCATGGGAAACAGACCCACATGTACAAGCACTATTGAAACGCGAAGGGTTACAAACTGTAAAGGAAGCAGAACGCTACTTTATGCATAGAATGACAGATGTAGTAAACTCACTAGGTAAAACTTTAGTCGGTTGGGATGAACTTCTCGACTTGAATGTAAAGCAAGATAATACTATCATTATGTGGTGGAGGCATGATAAACCCGATTACCTGCGCAAATCACTGACCAAAGGATATTCGACTATCATGTGTCCGCGCAAACCGCTTTATTTTGACTTCGTACAATATAAAGACCACAAATGGGGACGAATCTGGGACGGATTCTGCCCAATAGAAGATGTATATGCTTTCCCCGACAAATGGTTTGCCGAATGGGGAGTGTCAGCCTCTGACCTCTCACATGTCAAAGGCATACAGGCCAATACATGGACGGAACTAATGCATACTAAAGATCGGGTAGATTTCATGATCTTTCCCCGCCTCTGCGCACTGGCAGAATCAGCTTGGTCCGCACCGACAGTCAAAGACTACGACAAGTTCCTGTCACGTATGGAAGATGCATTCACCTTATTTGATAAGCTGAATATTTATTACTTTGATTATCGTAATCCTCAGCACCATCCGGAACCGGCTGGTCCTGTCATCAAAAAGAAAGAAAAAATACAAATGGATTTCCGTGACTAAAAAAAGAAATGCTACATGAAGATTCTTATCTACTTTTTAATAATTGTACTGTGGAGCATCAATATGGAGGCAAAAGTCAAATTGCCTCCACTACTTAGTGACAATATGGTCTTACAGCAAAAAAGCAATGTACGAATCTGGGGAAAAGCGACTCCAAATTCTACTGTTGTAGTAACTCCTTCATGGGCAAATAAAGAAGTCAAAACCCATGCTGACGAAAAGGGGTGTTGGGAATTACAGATCACAACGCCTGCTGCCAGTTTCGAAGAATATACATTAACACTGACGGATGGAGAACAATCTGTCACTTTGCAGCACCTCCTGGTCGGAGAAGTCTGGTTATGTGCCGGACAATCAAATATGGTAATGCCTTTGAACGGATTTGATTATTGTCCCATAAGCGACTCCAATAATGTCATAGCAGATGCTCCCAATCATCCGGGAATACGAATGGTAACCATAAAGCCGACAGTAAAACTATCTCCGCAGGAGTATGCAGAAGGAAGCTGGCAGCAACCAACTACGGAAAATGCTCCGAAGTTTAGTGCAGCCGCCTATCATTATGCATTAACTTTACAACGGACCTTGCAGATTCCTATAGGAGTTATCACCTGTGCATGGGGAGGCTCAAGAGTAGAAGGTTGGCTACCTAAGGAAATACTACAAACCTACAAGGATGAAGACCTGACTTTAATAGGAAGTGACAAGACACCAGTCTATTTACAATCGATGTTAATGTATAATGGAATTTTATACCCCTGTCACAAATATACAATAAAAGGTTTTATCTGGTATCAAGGAGAAAGTAATGTAAGAAGTAGCAGAACATACGCCGAACGCCTAGCTACAATGGTAAAACATTGGCGATCAATATGGAAACAAGGAGACCTGCCTTTCTACTATGTTGAGACAGTCCCATTTGCCTGTGAATATAAAGAAGATGGCTACATAGGAGCATTATTGCGGGAAGCTCAACAAAAGGCGCTTTCACTCATTCCCAATAGTGGTATGATCGGAACAAACGACTTAGTAGAGACATACGAAGCTCCTCAAGTGCATCCTCACAATAAAAAAGGGATTGGAGAACGCCTCGCATATATGTCCTTGAATAAGACATACGGATATCAGGGAATAGAATCCGAATATCCATCTTATAAAAGCATGAAAATCAACGGAGAGACAATTGAAATCTCCTTTTCTTATGCAGAAAAAGGATTAAGCCCCTGGATGAATATCTCCGGATTTGAGATTGCAGGTTCAGATAAAGTCTTTTATCCGGCAGAGGCCTCTTTAAATCAGAAGGATCATACAGTAATTGTCAAATCCCCAACAGTCAAATCTCCCGTTGCCGTTCGTTACTGTTTTCGGAATTTCCTGAAAGGAAATCTGATTAATACACGCAATCTGCCGGTCAGACCATTTCGCACAGATAAGTGGTAATAAAAACATAAAATAAATGATGAAAAGAATATATTATACATATCCGGTTTTATTAGTCTGGCTTGTGTCGACATTGTTGCCACAATTTTGTATAGCTATGCCTAATGAACAGAAAGAAAACAATAATGTGGTCATAGAGAACGCGGAAATGCGTCTAATTATTAGCAATGACGGAAAAGCACGCAGCCTGATACACAAAGCTACGGGAGAGGAATGTCTGATAACAAATGCAGATGTACCTTTATGCGCTATTACCCAATACCGTCCTTACGATAATGAAAACTTCCTAATGTTTCCTGCAAAGCCACGCACCTTCCCAGCCAATAAAATTGAACGTAACGGAAATGAATTACGTATAGAATTTCAGGATACCTATGACATTGCCATTATAGAGTTAAATATCACAGATTATTATATAGGTTTCACTCTGAAGCAAATTGATTATCGTATCGAAGATTTTGGGGTAAAACGCAAAACTGAAATAGATGAAATCTCATTATTACAATTACCAGTACGTAAACGTGAGAACTTTGGTGAGTGGCTGAATGTATCATGGGATGAACAGACAGCCATATGCCTGCTAGGCACCCATCCGACCACCTATATCGATGCTTTTGCAAACAAGGAATATACTACGATGTATGCAGGACTTGATTTTCAAGTGAAACTATTCAATTCCGGTGCAGCACTGATTACTACTTCAAAAGAAAAACTGCTAACCTGTATTGATAAAGTAGAACGTGACTATCATATGCCTTTAGGAGTAGAAAGTCGCCAACGTAAAGAATATCAGTACTCCTATTATGAGCTACGTGATGTCACGACTAAAAATATAGATGAACATATTGCATATGCTCAAAAAGGTGGTTTCAAATCCATTGTCGTCTATTATGTTGATTTCGCCAAAGCTTGCGGACATTATGAATGGAGAAAAGAATATCCGAATGGAATGAAAGATTTACAGGAAATCACTAATAAAATCAAAGCAGCAGGCATGATACCCGGCATTCATATTCATTATTCCAAAGTAGCAGTGAATGACCCATATATCAACAACGGCATACCGGACTCCCGCACCAACCATGTACGCGAATTTATTCTCTCGGAACCATTAGATGATTCAAGTACTATCATCACTATAGAAGGTAATCCGGAAGGCGTACGTATGGAGAAAGGACGACGTCTCCTGCAAATTGACAACGAGCTTGTCACTTATGAGAACTATACCACCGAACCACCATATCAATTTACGGGATGTGTACGGGGAGTATTTAACTCAAAAGCAGCCTCACATGACAAAGGACAACATTTCAGACTATTGGATGTAGATGACTGGCCCCTGTTTATCCGTGTCAACCAAAATACAGGAATCCAAAAAGAGATTGCCGAACGTTTAGGAAAAATCTACCACGAAGCAGGCTTTCGTTTTGTCTATTTTGATGGTGCGGAAGATGTACCGATGCCTTATTGGTATAATGTCTCCCGCTCTCAGATGATAGTATACAACGAAATGAAACCAACTCCATTATTTGCAGAAGGAGCATTGAAATCACATTATGGATGGCATATTTTAAGTCGTGGGAATGCTTTCGATATATTCCCTCCGGAACGTATCCGTCCGGCAATGAAGAAGTATACACTTCGATGTGCAGAGCAGATAGCCAAAGATTTTACTTCTGTCAATTTCGGATGGGTGAATTACTTGGCTCCCAACGACAAGACAATAGGCATGCAACCAGACATGTATGAATATATTTGCAGCAAAGCTGTCGCATGGAATTCTCCCATATCATTAGTTGGCAATTTAGAAGAGTTACAGAATCATCCTCGTACAGAAGATAACCTGAGAGTTATCAAAATGTGGGAAGAAGCAAAACTTCAAGGTGTCCTGACAGACAAACAGAAAGAATTACTCAAAAATCCCGAACAAGAATATCTTCTGATGAAAGATAAAAAAGGAAATTATCAGTTATACCCCTATCGCCAAATAACCAAGGATGACGAAAAGCCAATCCGGGCATTCATTTTCCAGAAAGCAGGAAGGACTTGTATCATTTATTGGCATATGAACGGTACAGGACAACTCACTCTTGATATAGAAAAAAACAAGCTATCTTTGATGAATGAGAGTGGTAAAAGAATACCTATCCGGTCAGCAGGAAGCAAAAGTATCCTCCCCGCAGCAGGCCGTCTCATATTGGAAACCGCTCTTCCACAAGAGGAAATAATAAAATTATTCAGAAAAAGCATCGAAATTATTAAATAGAAATTATTCATCCTAATCTTTTGTATATGAGAAATATGATAACCAGTATTATTAGCATATTATGCTATTTACAATGTTTTGGAACTTTATCAGCCTCAGTGACTGCTAAAAATGAAAATGGAAACTTTGTATTAAAAAACAAGAATGTTGAATTAGTGTTTGCCAACGGAAAAGAATTCTTATTCAAGGAATTCCGCATGGATGGCATGAACATATTGCCTGTAGATGGAAGTACAACACATCCGTGGCAACTAATCTATCGGGGTCCCAACGGAGAGAACCCGACCTTAATGCCCCGATGGGGCGAATATAAAGGAGGCGAGATACAAAAAACTCAAGATGCCTCAACATTAATATTCACCTGGCAAATGGTTATAGATGCAGGACCGACGTGTCCGGTACGCATATTAGTCACATTAGGTAAAGATGCCGAACTACCGGAATGGCGCATTGAAGCAGAAATGCCGGAAGGATGGGTGATTACAGAATCTGAATTTCCCCGTATTGCTGTAAACAGACCGGAAGGAGCAAAAGGAATTCTTCCTTTCGGATTCGGGACCGAATACACAATCGGCAATGAAGGACAACTGCAATCACGTTATCCTTCGTGTACAGGCACAATGCAATTAGTGCTGATGCATCATAAAGGAGGCACAGTCTACTTTGCCGCACAAGACAAAGGGGGATCTGGCAAAGTATTCAGAATGAAAAGTGAAGGAAAAAGTCTTGTATTTATTCAGAACGTGACAACATCCTATGCCTGGACTCAAAACAAGAAGTTCTGCATTCCTTGGGAAACAGTGATGGGATTTACCAAAAAGGGATGGCAGGACGCTGCAGTACAATGGTATCGTCCATTTACTTTCGAAACACTGTGGGGTGCAAAAACTATTTCAGAACGTCCTATAGCAGAATGGATCAAAAACGCTGATATGTGGCTACGGCCGGGAGAAGTAAATGCTGAAACAATGGAAGCAGTACGTAAAGCGATGAAATACTATGGAAAAGGAGTCGGATTGCATTGGTATTATTGGCACAATCATCGTTTCGATACTAAATATCCGGAATACTTTCCCGAAAAAGCAGGATTCAAAGAAATGATTAAAGAAACACAGGAACTTGGAGGATTTATTACTCCATATATTAACGGTCGTCTATGGGATCCAGCAACAGACAGCTATAAAACGCTTAATGGTAAAGATGCCTCTTGTCGCAAAGCTGATGGTACATTATATACAGAAGTATATAGCTCAAAGGTATTAAATACTGTAACCTGCCCAGCTTCTTATATTTGGAGAGATGTGCTGAAAGGAGTCAACAAACAGATATTAACTGAACTAAAAACGAACGGTGTATATATGGATCAGATAGGTTGCGCCAACAGCGAACCCTGCTATGCAACCAACCACGGACATGCACCTGGCGGTGGTGATTGGTGGCCTTTTGCCTACCGCAGTTTACTCACCGAAATGCGCACAAATCTATACAAAGAGAACCAAGCCATGACAACAGAAGAAAATGCAGAGTGCTATATTGACCTGTTTGACATGATGTTAGTTGTCAATTCTCCGCACAACAGCTATACAAAAATGGTTCCGTTGTTTCCGCTCATTTATTCTGACCGTTGCATCTATAGCGGATACACCTACATCCCTTGGCGTATCACAGACGGTTCTTTGAATTTCATGAGTATGCGTAGTCTGTTATGGGGTTCTCAGTTAGGATGGGTAGAGCCCAGTCTGTTGATGCGCCCAGATGCGAAAAGGGAAGCTAAATTTCTGAAAAATCTGACAGATTTCCGCCGTCAACAACATGATTTATTCTTGGGAGGCCGTTTTATACAGGAAATAATTCCAACTGGTGATAACCCAACGCAAGAGATACCCAACTATGAAATAACTCCGGTAGTATTAGCGGCAGAATGGGCTAGTGTATCAGACGAACACGTATACCTTATAGTAAACATGAGTGAACAAGAACACAAGGTTACACTGCCTAATAAAAAACAAATAACCATCAAAGCACTTGATGCGATCAGAATCAACAAATAAACAGTCTTTGTAATCAAACAATAAATAGTACAGTAAAATGAAACAGATTATATTTATAGCAATATTATTAACATGTGCCTTCGGAGCCTGCTCAAGTGACAATGACGGCGACGAACAGTCTGCAAGCGTACAAGCACCTTCAGACATAACCATAGAAAGAATGGGAAAAACCAAAGTATTACTACGTTGGAAAGACAATAGTAATAATGAAACCGGATTCAGCATCTTATTAAGAAAAGCAGATACCAGTGAAAATATAGAAATAGCCAAGGTAGCCGCAAATGTCACAGAATATACAATCGAAAGTGGTCTGGAAGAAGGAAACATATACTATTTCGGAGTAAGAGCATTCTCGGCTACGAATACTTCACGTGCCATTTACGAGCTCTATCGGTTGGTAGCCCTCGGTGACGAGCCAAGCATCGCAATCATAGGAAGTATCAAAGCAAACTCAACTTGTATCAGTTCCTCTTATCAAGTGACAAACATAGCTGGACAAACCAACGTAAAATATGGTTTATGCTGGAGTACCGAAAACACACCCACTATCAATGATCAAAAGCAAAACGGACCGGAAGTTGCTGAAGACGGAAAAGTATTTCAAGTGATTCCGAATACCTTACTCGACTATGGCAAATCCTATAAAGTACGTGCCTTCCTGACAACCTCTACCGGTACTTATTACAGTGCAGAGTCGACTGTTTCCTTGGAAACAGAGCCACAAGCGATCCAATTGACATGGAATAAACTGACTAAGTCTACATTGCCGGCAGAAATCGAACTGTACGAAACCACCAGTAACTTAAATGGTAGTAATTTCCATGCATGGTACGCCATTGGTGATCTCTCTACCGGTAAGGTAGAAGTACGTGTCCACATACCATCTTCTCCCGCAACCATTGACACGCAATCTGCATCATTCAATGGAGACTGTTATTTATTGGTCAATGGAGGATACTTCTATAATGGAAACCATACAGGAATAGCTGTTATCAATTCCATTAAATCGGGCTCTGTTTCAGCCGTTCGGGGGTCACTAAAAACTGGCGATACAGAATACAACAGTATGTATAATGTGACAAGAGGAACATTCGGCGTAGATGCTTCAGGCAAGCCGAATGTTGTTTGGACAGGAACGGATGCCTCCAGTAATGTTTTCTATTTCGACCGTCCTTTGCCATCTGTCAAAGGAGAAAATAAATATGGAATTGTCACTAATGAAAATCCGACTACCGCAATTAGCTGGAGTCCTAAATATGCTTTAAGTGCAGGTCCTGTATTACTGAAAGACAAAAAAATCCCATTCGATTTTACAGAGACATCAAAGGGCACAGATTACTATCTCAGTAACTATGAAATCATTCCGTATGACATTTTCGGAGCGAATGTAACCCCGGACCGTACAGCAATCGGTTATCGTGAAGATGGAAAAGTGGTCATATTCATATGTGACGGACGTATTACCGCCAGTGGTGGAGCAACTTTAACAGAACTGGCACAAATAATGAAAGGATTAGGCTGTGTAGGAGCTATTAATCTTGACGGCGGAGGTTCTACCGGAATGGTTGTAGGAGACGAACACTTGAATGACATGACCGGAGGAAACCGGGCAGTCGTTTCTACAATTGGATTCTTCAAGAAAAATTAGCCCAATCCGGATATTCATAAAAGCTATAGCAATATACATAGTAGGTTTCTTTTTATGTATATTGCATTGCTTTTATAAACAACCATTTATTATGAAAAGACATATCATCATTTTGCTCATTACATTCTTGTGCTTGCCGGAATATCTGGAAGCTCAATTAAAATATTATGATGCTGCCGAGTTTCCATTGTATGGTAAAGCCACAAAGAATACAGAAAATCGCTACGAACGATTGCCGGATTCATTAAAGCATGTCTCTCGTAAACCGGTATGGAATTTAAGCAGAAACTCCGCAGGATTAGCAATCAGATTTTGCTCCAATTCAACAACAATAGCCACCAAATGGGAGAATTTGAATAATAACCTGATGAATCACATGACACCTACCGGTACTAAAGGACTCGATCTATACACATGGGTAGACGGAGCATGGAGATTTGTGAATAGTGGGCGCCCCACCGGAAAAGTGAATCAAGCCACAATTATAGCAAATATGGAACCGGTCGAGCGAGAATATATGCTATATTTACCTCTTTATGATGGAGTAATTTCATTGTCCATCGGAATAGATACAGAAGCATCTATATCAGTACCTCGAACGGCAATTCCAGTACGGACTAAACCAATCGTTTTTTATGGAACAAGCATTCTTCAAGGTGGCTGTGCCAATCGTCCTGGGATGGCACATACCAATATCATTTCCCGCCGTCTCAATCGAGAGATCATCAACTTGGGATTCAGTGGAAATGCACTTTTAGACTACGAAATAGCCGAAGTAATGTCTTTAGTAGATGCAGGAGTGTATGTACTAGACTTCGTCCCTAATGCTTCCTCCGATCAGATATATGAGAAGATGGAAACCTTCTATCGCATACTTCGGGATAAGCATCCACGCACTCCGATTATATTTATTGAGGACCCCGTATTCACTCATGCTCTGTTCGACAAGAAAATAGCTATCGAAATAAACAAAAAGAATAAAGCCGTCAACAGTGTCTTCAAATCTCTAAAAACAAAAGGTGAAAAGAATATATACATGATTTCTTCCGAAAAGATGCTTGGAGAAGATGGAGAAGCAACAGTAGACGGTATTCATTTCACAGACTTAGGAATGATGAGATATGCAGACCTTGTTTGTCCGGTTATAAAGAAAGTATTAAAAAAATAATTTACTATGCAGTACATTAAGCAGATAATGTTATTGGTTATACTAACGATTAGTTGGAAATGCCAGGCAGAAGAAGTAAAAGAAATTTGGCTGGACGAGTTAGGCGAAAGTTCTTATTACATACAGGATTGGGGACTCCCCCGAATCAACAAAGCAGTCACTATGACGCCATTGACTGTGAAAGGCATCGTCTATGAACGCGGCATAGGAACTCATGCAATCAGCCGTATGCTCTTTGATATCGGAAAAAAAGCCAAGACGCTTTCCGGATTAGCAGGTGCAGATGACAATACCCCATTTGCTTGTAATCTTCAGTTCAAGATATTAGGAGATCGGAAAGAACTATGGAGAAGCGGAATTATGAGAAAAGGAGATCCTGCCAAACCTTTCAATATCGATTTATCAGGAATAGACAAAGTTTTATTATTGGTAGAGGAATGCGGAGATGGAATGATGTACGACCGCGCTGATTGGCTGAATGTCAAATTCACAACTCTCGGTGACGTACAGCCCATTCCTGTATGGCCCAAGCCCATTGCCAAAGAAAAATACATATTGACTCCACAAAGTCCGGACGCTCCACAAATCAATACCCCCCTGACTTATGGCGCTCGTCCCGGCAATCCTTTTCTCATGCCAATTATGGTTAGCGGCAAACGACCTATGACCTATAAAGCCAAAGGACTTCCGAAAGGATTAAAGTTAAACCGGAAAACAGGACTCATCACCGGAAGCACGAATACAAATGGAAACTTTAAGGTCCGCCTACAAGCGACAAATGAGAAAGGAACAGATGAAAAGGAGATCACACTGAAAATAGGTAGCGAGATTATGCTTACTCCTCCTATGGGCTGGAATAGCTGGAACTGCTGGCGATTTGCAGCTGATGACCAAAAGGTACGTGATGCCGCCCGAATCATGCACGAAAAGCTTCAGGCTTACGGATGGACTTATGTGAACATAGATGATGGATGGGAAGCCGATGAACGTACACCCGAAGGTGAACTCCTGGCTAACGAAAAATTTCCGGACTTTAAGACACTTACTGACTACATTCACTCGTTAGGGCTGAAATTCGGAATCTACTCTTCACCGGGCTGGACGACCTGTGGCAAGCATATAGGTAGCTACCAGCACGAATTGACAGATGCAAAAACTTGGGAAAAGTGGGGAGTGGACTATTTGAAATACGATTATTGCGGTTATGCTGCCATTGAGAAGGACTCGGAAGAGAAAACGATTCAAGAACCATTTATCGTCATGCGCAACGCTTTAGATCAGATAAAACGGGATATCGTATATTGTGTCGGATACGGAGCTCCCAATGTATGGAACTGGGGAGCGGAAGCCGGAGGTAATTTGTGGCGAACAACCCGTGATATCAACGACCAATGGAATATTGTAATGGCAATCAGGTGTTTCCAGGATGTTTGCGCACATGTATCAGCACCTGGAAAATATAACGATCCGGATATGTTGGTAGTAGGCAAATTAGAACCGGGATGGGGTGCCAAATCCCACGATTCGGACTTAACCGCTGACGAACAATATGCACATATCTCCCTATGGTCCATCCTTTCCGCCCCATTATTGCTTGGTTGTGACATGACTGCCATAGACGATTTCACGTTAGGTCTTCTGACCAATCCGGAAGTGATTGCAGTCAATCAGGACCCACTGGTAGCCCCTGCTACTAAGCTCACAGTTCCCAACGGGCAAATATGGTATAAAAAGTTATACGATGGTTCCTATGCACTCGGCTTCTTCCAGATGGAGCCCTACTTCATTTTATGGGATCAGGATAAAGCAGTAAATATCCAGCAACAAAAATATAACTTTAACTTTGCCCTTAATCAGTTGGGCATCCAAGGTAAAGTCAAAATCAGAGACTTATGGAGACAAAAAGACTTAGGAATATTCAGTGGTAGTTATGAAACTTCCATCCCCTATCACGGTGTCTCCCTAATCAAAATAACACCTATAAAATAAAAGCAAATATGAAACGTATTCTATTTATTCTCTTTCTCTGTTGTATAGGTAGTGGTCTTGCTGCTTGCCAAGACGAAGACCACACGGTCCCTACCCTCCCATCCGAGAATGATCCGGAAATAAACGATCCAGTCGTAGAATTCTATGATTGGGAAAAGAACCGCACCGAGTTACTGACATCTACAGATATGGTGTTACTTTATGGCGGAGGACATCATCGCACTCCCTATACATGGGATAAAGAACGTGTAAGTTCTTATATCAGATATGTAGATACCGACAATCAATCCCACTGGCTATTCGACAGCTTCCTCTTTTTGGAAATTATGGACACAGGTACAGGAGGCGCTAATAAAATGTTCGCCAAAGGGTACAATCTGGAATCAGCCAATCAAGCAGACTGGATGAAACTTATAGACTATTACTTCCAATCTGAAACAGGAATCGGAGCATTAGATGCATCAGTCAAAGAGGCCTCTGCCATTTTGGGAACCCCACGGCAGAAACGTCAGATTGTGATCAGTATACCAGAGCCCATTGTCTACCAACACCCGGAACAAGCATCCTCATCAACTAAGTATTGGGGGAAAATTGATAACCAGACGCTTAACTTTTCCAACTCTGCCGACCGAATTAAAGCCTGCAAATGGTATATCGATCAGGTACGTGCCAAGTTCAATGAAAAGAACTATCAACATGTAGAATTAGCGGGATTTTATTGGCTTGCCGAGAAAGCGACCGACACCCGTGACATTTTAAATGCGGTTGCCATCTACCTGAATAAACTAAAATATAGTTTCAACTGGATCCCCTATTATGGAGCAGATGGATATAATCAGTGGAAATCACTAGGATTTAATTATGCTTATTTCCAGCCTAATTATTTCTTCAACGAATCCGTCCCCGATTCTCGTCTGGAAGATGCCTGCCAGAAAGCACTCACGTATGATATGCACATGGAACTGGAATTTGATGACAATGCTCTGAATAGCAGAGGAAAGGCTTATCGTTTGAAGAACTATATGAGTGCATTCAAGAAACATGGCATATGGGAGAAAAAACGCCTTGCCTATTATCAGGGAAGTGCATCCCTACTTACACTAAAAAAATCAGGGAACGCAGCCGATACCCAACTCTATCATGAGTTCTGTAATTTTGTCATCAGCCGCCCCATCCGGAGTTCACATTAGTATAAACAGTTTAATCATCGCCATTCTATGAATCATAAATACCTATACTTACTCCTGCTATTTTTGATAGTCGGTTGCCAACGCAATGTAGAAACAGGCCCTCCTGTATTAAAAGAAATGTGCCAAAGATTATTTCCCCGGCATGCCCAGTCGTTTCTATTCGAGTTACTGACAGATTCTATTGATACAGACCGTTTTATACTGGAATCGAGTCAAGGGAAAATACGGATAAAAGGAAACAATCGTAACTCATTGGCTGCCGGTTTGAATCATTATCTGAAAAACTACTGTCATACCCATGTTTCCTGGTATGCCTCAGAGACAGTGGAAATGCCTGATGTACTACCGGAGATACCTCAGCCAGTATATATCCGTTCCAAATGTGACAATCGTTTTTTTCTCAACTATTGTACATTCGGTTATACTATGCCCTATTGGAAATGGCAGGACTGGGAACGACTGATAGACTGGATGGCATTAAACGGAGTCACCATGCCTCTTGCCATTACCGGACAAGAATCCATTTGGTACAAAGTATGGACAGACATGGGTTTGAGCGACGAACAGGTTCGCTCATACTTTACAGGGCCAGCCCATCTTCCCTGGCATCGGATGTCCAATGTCGATTACTGGCAAAGTCCACTACCTCAATCCTGGCTAAAGGATCAGGAGGAATTACAAAAACGTATTCTCGAAAGAGAACGTGAGTTTGATATGACTCCTGTATTACCAGCATTTGCCGGTCATGTACCAGCCGAATTAAAAACAATTTATCCGAATGCAAAAATCTATCAGATGAGTCAGTGGGGTGGCTTCGATGAAAAATACCGCAGTCATTTTATCGATCCGATGGACTCATTATACTCAATCATTCAGCGCCGTTTTCTGGAGGAACAAACCAAAGTATATGGTACTGACCATATTTATGGAATCGATCCTTTCAATGAAGTCGACTCTCCTGACTGGAGCGAGGATTTTTTAGCCAATGTCTCAAGCAAGATTTACGAGTCGATTCATCAGGTAGACTCAGCAGCCCAATGGTTACAAATGACCTGGATGTTCTTCTATGACAAAAAGAAATGGACTCAACCCCGTATCCGTTCCTTTCTAAAAGCAGTACCAGATAACAAACTGATATTACTCGATTACTATTGCGATCATACAGAAATCTGGCGAAATACTGAAAAATATTACGGGAATCCCTATATTTGGTGTTATCTGGGTAATTTTGGCGGCAATACAATGATAGCAGGCAATCTGAATGATATTGATTTCAAGATTAAACGGCTCTTCAAGGAAGGAGGAGACAATGTCTATGGCTTGGGAGCAACTCTTGAAGGCTTTGATGTAAACCCTCTTATGTACGAATTTGTTTTTGACCAGGCATGGGATTATCCTGTCACTACCGACCAATGGATAACCAACTGGTCCATGTGCAGAGGAGGAAATCAGGATGCCAATATCATCAAAGCGTGGAGAGCCTTGCATCAGAAAATTTATACCGAACATGCCACATGCGGCCAATCGGTATTAATGAACGCACGCCCCAGACTAACGGGAACTAAAAGTTGGAATACAAACCCCGGCATACATTACGCAAATAACGACTTATGGCAAATATGGAAAGAGCTACTAAAAGCCCGGAACATCAACAATAGTGATTTTCGCTTTGACGTAATCAATATCGGAAGACAAGTATTAGGAAACTTGTTCTCCGAATATAGAGATCAGTTTACCGCTTGCTATAACCGGAAAGATACAACAGGCATGAGAGAATGGAGTACCCGTATGGACAACCTCTTGCTTGACGTAGACCGCCTCCTTTCCTGTGACGCGACTCTATCCATCGGGAAATGGTTACAAGACGCCAGAAACTGTGGTGCAACCGTGTCGGAAAAGGATTACTATGAAGAAAATGCACGCTGTATCCTGACCGTATGGGGGCAACAGGACACCCAACTGAATGACTATGCCAATCGAGGCTGGGGCGGACTTACCCGAAGCTTCTACCGGGAACGTTGGAAACGTTTCACAGACGGAGTCATCGCTGCCGTTTCGGAAGATAAACCTTTTGACGAAGACAAATTCCACCAGGACATTACGCAATTTGAATACAACTGGACACTACAGAAAGACTCTTTCCCTATTGTTTCAGAGGAAGACCCGATTCAAATAGCAGACAGTCTTATCTTAAAATACGATACGTACTTTACCAAAGCACAATAATGAAGGCGGACATTCGACAAACAGGCGCTTCAAAAGATACGTTTTTTGAATGTAGCTTTTCGTTTTTCACAGAGAAGAAAGGAATCGAATGTCCTACCTTTGTTTTATCAATTATATAAATACATACTATAAAAGACCAATTTATGGGAAACAATCAACCTTCGGCAAGAAAAAAAACTTATTATATATCTCTGGCTATTCTGGCCGGTATGTTCTTTATATTCGGATTCGTATCATGGGTCAATTCCATACTGATTCCATACTTCCGTATTTCTTGCGAGCTTACCCATTTTGAATCCTATTTTGTAGCCTTTGCTTTCTATATAGCATACTTTGTCATGGCCATTCCTTCGGGCATTCTATTGAAGAAAGCAGGATTTAAAAAAGGAATCATGTATGGCTTTATGCTGACTGCTTTGGGAGCCTTTATCTTTGTCCCGGCAGCTCTGGCACGGCAATTTGAAATATTTCTCATCGGCTTGTTTTCTATTGGCACCGGCCTGGCTATTTTGCAGACAGCTGCCAATCCTTATGTCACCATTATCGGTCCGATAGATAGTGCAGCACGACGTATCAGCATCATGGGAATCTGCAATAAAGTGGCAGGAATTATCTCCCCGCTCATATTCGCTGCCCTTATTCTGAAAGCAAACGACAGTGAACTCTTTGCATTAATTGAATCCGGTGCACTGGACGAAGCAACAAAGAACGCCATGCTCAATGAATTGATACAACGTGTCATTATCCCATACATTATTCTGGGCATCATCTTACTGCTGACAGGTATCGGTATCCGCTACTCCGTATTACCGGAAATAAATACTGACGAGCAGAATGCCACTGATGAACAGGACAATAAACATACTGACAAAAAAAGCATTCTCGACTTTCCATACCTCATATTAGGTGCATTGGCCATTTTCTTTCATGTAGGTACACAGGTTATAGCCATTGACACTATAATCAATTACGCCAACTCTATGGGGATGGATTTACTGGAAGCAAAAGTATTCCCTTCTTACACACTGGGATGCACAATGATAGGATATATACTTGGTATCATCCTTATCCCTAAATACATTTCCCAGAAAAATGCACTGATAGGGTGTACATTACTAGGTTTGGCTCTCTCATTCGGAGTGGTATGGGCAGACTTCGATATGACATTATTCGGTCATCAAGCCAATGCTTCCATCTTCTTTCTGAATGCTTTAGGTTTTCCCAACGCTCTGATCTATGCAGGAATATGGCCTCTTTCCATTCATGGGTTAGGCAAATTCACCAAAACCGGTTCCTCTCTGCTGATTATGGGATTATGTGGCAATGCCATCTTACCTTTGGTATATGGTCACTTTGCCGACCAGTACAGTTTGCGTATCGGTTACTGGGTACTTATTCCTTGCTTTATCTATCTGGTATTCTTTGCCATCAAAGGGCATAAAATCAACTCCTGGAGATAAGACTGAACGTAAGACATTAAAAATTAAAAAAATGGAAAGACTGATTATTATCAATGGGGAACTAATACTCCCTACCGGCATCGAAACCAATAAAATAATGGTTTGCCGGAATGGTAAGATAGAACAGATTGTATCATCCGAAGCATATATTCCTCAAGCTGACGACCGGATCATAGATGCCAACCAACAATATGTCTCCCCAGGATTTATCGATATACATGTTCACGGTGGCGGAGGTCATGACTTTATGGATGGAACCGTAGAGGCCTTTCTGGGAGTAGCCGAAACTCATGCCAGATATGGAACAACAGCCATGGTACCTACAACACTGACCAGCACAAACGAAGAGCTAATGACGACCTTTGCCGTTTATCAAAAAGCCAAAAGTCTTAATAAAAAAGGTGCCCAATTTATCGGGTTGCATCTGGAAGGGCCCTACTTCTCGCCTAAGCAGTGTGGAGCCCAAGACCCCAATCATTTGAAAACGCCTCATCCGGACGAATATAACACAATACTGGAAGCTTCACAAGATATTGTACGGTGGAGTATTGCTCCGGAACTGGCAGGAGCAATTGAACTGGGGGAAAAGCTCAATAGCTGTCACATCCTCCCATCCATCGCACATACCGATGCCATTTATGAAGAAGTGGTAAAAGCATACGAAGCAGGGTATACTCATATCACTCATTTATATTCAGCGATGTCAACCATCACCCGTAGAAATGCCTATCGCTATGCAGGTGTGGTAGAGGCAGCTTATCTGATTGATGGTATGACAGTAGAAATCATTGCGGACGGCATTCATCTGCCCAAACCTTTACTACAATTCGTATATAAGTTCAAGGGGGCCGATAAAACAGCACTTTGCACAGATGCCATGCGAGGTGCGGGAATGCCGGACGGTGAATCCATATTAGGCAGCCTGACCAACGGTCAGAAAGTTATTATTGAAGACGGAGTAGCCAAGCTTCCCGACCGTTCGGCATTCGCCGGAAGCGTAGCTACCGCCGATCGTTTGGTAAGAACCATGATAAGTATAGCCGGCATACCCCTAATCGATGCTATCCGAATGATAACCCTTACCCCCGCCCGCATTCTGCATGTGGATTCCCAAAAGGGTTCTTTGGAGGAAGGTAAAGATGCCGACATCGTCATCTTCGACAATCAAATTAACGTAACAACAACTATATCAAAAGGCCATGTTATCTACAATCAATGAAACATACCTGTTTCAACAAGAACTATTAACAGTCAAAATGTTCCCTTCTATCCAACAGATGGGGAAATGTGCTGCGACAGAAGTTACTAACAAAATATGCGAACTTCTCAAAGAAAAAGCTGAAATCAATATGATTTTTGCCGCAGCTCCTTCACAAAATGAATTCTTAAGTCATCTTATTCACAGTAAACAGATTGACTGGAGCAGAATCAACGCTTTCCACATGGATGAATACATCGGCATTCATCCGGAAGCCCCACAAAGTTTCGGAAATTTTCTCCGTCAGCGTATCTTCGACAAAGTCCCGTTCAAGACTGTAAACTATCTGAACGGACAAGCAAAAAACCTTGAAGAAGAATGCAAACGTTATTCCGAATTGCTGCTTCGTCATCCTGTCGATATTGTCTGTCTGGGAATTGGAGAAAACGGTCATATTGCATTCAATGATCCGGATGTAGCCAATTTCAACGACTCCCATTTAGTTAAAGTAGTAGAACTCGACCCGATATGTCGGCAGCAACAAGTGAATGAAAAATGCTTTGAAGCATTCGACCTTGTTCCTGCTAAAGCACTGACTCTTACCATTCCAGCCTTATTAAAAGCGGACTGGATGTTCTGCATTGTGCCTTTTAAAAATAAAGCCAATGCAGTATACAACACTCTTTATGGAGAAATTTCCGAAAAATGTCCGGCCAGTATATTACGCAAAAAAGAAAATTCTTGTTTATATTTGGATCCTGAAAGTGCAGAACGAATAAACTTATAAATACATATGAAAAATATCTTATTTATCCTCCTTACTTTCTTGTCTGTCAGCTTCAGACTATATGCGCAGGATGTAATTAAAATAGGAATTATCGGGCTCGATACTTCCCATTCTACAGCTTTCACCGAGCTACTGAACGGAGACTCTGACGATAAGTTTGTCAAAGAGTTCGAAGTCGTAGCAGCTTACCCTTATGGTTCAAAGACTATCCAGTCCAGTTACGAACGAATTCCCGGATATATAGAAGAGGTCAAGAAACACGGTGTGGAGATTACATCTTCCATTGCGGAATTGCTTGACAAGGTAGATTGCGTCATGCTTGAAACAAACGACGGTAGAATCCACCTCGAACAAGCAATGGAAGTATTCAAATCCGGAAAAATATGCTATATCGACAAGCCTATTGGAGCGACATTGGGACAAGCTATTGCCATTTACGAAATGGCGGAGAAATACAATGTGCCTATCTTTTCTTCTTCTGCACTCAGATATTCTCCACAGAATCAAAAGCTGAGAAACGGAGAGTTCGGCAAAATTCTGGGAACTGACTGTTATTCTCCTCACAAGGTAGAACCGACTCACCCCGACTTCGGTTTTTATGGCATTCACGGAGTAGAAACGCTTTATACTCTTATGGGAACCGGTTGCGAGTCAGTCAACCGTATGTCTTCCCAAGATGCTGATGTAGTGGTAGGCCGTTGGAAAGACGGGCGGATAGGTACTTTCAGGGGAATCAAAGAAGGTCCGGCCATTTATGGCGGTACAGCTTATACCCCCAAAGGTGCAATAGCAGCAGGAGGATATGAAGGTTACAAAGTTTTGCTCGATCAAATACTCACTTTTTTCAAGACCGGAGTAGCTCCGATTTCGAAAGAAGAAACAATTGAGATATTCACTTTTATGAAAGCTTCCAATATGAGCAAAGAACAGAACGGCAAAATCGTTACCATGGAGGAGGCATACCGAAAAGGGCTGAAAGATGCACAGAAGCTAATTAAAACCTATAAATAAAAATAGCACATGAGGTACACATACAGACACATCGGGATCCTGACCATCTCATTAATAGTTGCTTCCTGCTCTTTTTCCCCAAAGCAGGCAAACAACAATCATGACAAAGATATGAATCCGAACGTAAAAATAGTGGTCCTCGACCCAGGACATTTTCATGCCAGTCTGTTGCAAAAGAATCCGCTGGCCTCAGTGAACGACACAATTCGGGTATATGCTCCCGAAGGAGCGGAAGTCAAACAATATCTGAACGATATAAATAGCTATAATCAACGGGCGGAGAATCCCACATCCTGGAAAGAAGAAATATATATTGGGGGCGATTATCTTTCCAGGATGCTTTCCGACCGTCAAGGAGATGTAGTCGTGCTTGCCGGAAACAACCAGAAAAAAACAAACTATATTCTGGAAGCTATCAAAGCAGGATACAATGTGCTTTCCGACAAGCCTTTGGCCATTAACAAGAAGGATTTCGACTTACTGATTCAAGCATATCAATTGGCAAAGGAAAGGAAATTACTCCTTTACGACTTGATGACTGAACGATATGACATCCTGAATATCATCGAAAAATCATTACTGAACAATCCGGATCTTTTTGGTGAATTGCAAAAAGGGTCTTTGAATGATCCGTCAGTTTCTATGGAAAGTGTTCATCATTTCTTTAAGAATGTATCAGGCAAGCCACTGATTCGTCCGGTATGGTATTATGACACAGAGCAACAAGGAGAAGGTATTGCAGATGTAACCACTCATCTTATCGATCTGGTCAACTGGCAATGTTTCCCCAACGAAACCATCCGTTATCAGTCGGATGTAGAAGTATTGAAAGCCAGACATTGGCCTACCCGCATTACATTACCTGAATTTTCGCAATCGACGCAGGCTGACACCTTCCCCGCCTTCTTGAACAAATATATCAATAATAATGTGCTGGAGGTTTTAGCGAATGGTAGCCTAAATTACACAGTAAAGGGGATTCATATAGGTATGAAGGTTATCTGGAATTACACTCCTCCAAGTGATGGCGGCGACACTTTTACCTCCCTTAAGAAAGGAAGTAAGGCTACATTGAAAACAATTCAGGACAAAGAAAGTGGTTTTGTGAAACAGCTCTACATCCAAAAAGCCGCAGAGTCTGATCACTCTGAATTTGAAAGCCAGTTGCAAAAGGCAATCAAACAACTGCAAGCGACCTATCCGTTCCTATCCGTCAAAAAAATGAATGAAGGACTTTATCTGATTGATATTCCACAGGCGGACAGACTGGGACATGAAGCTCACTTCAGTAAAGTAGCAGAAGCATTCCTTGGCTATTTGCATGATAAAAATATGCCGGAATGGGAAAACGAGAATACAATATCTAAATATTATATTACCACTACAGCTGCAGAGCTGGCAAAGAAAGAGAAATAAGAAAGGCCGCAGACACGTGTTAAGAAGTGAAATAAAATATTATGCAGATGAATCCATGTTTCATGGATTCATTCCTCATGTTATGGGGACACGTCTTGATATCCTGATGATTCACTCCAACCTTCCCCTCCTAAACATGCTTTGGGCACATATTACCGACGAGTTAGAAAAGTTGGATAAGATGTTGAATCGATTTGATGCCACAAGTGAAGTATCAAAGCTAAACAGCCATACACAACAAGATTCAGTTTCTGTCAGTGCGGAATTGGAAGATATCCTACGGTCATGCCAATATTATTATGAAAAGACTCTTCATCTTTTCGACATCACATTAAACGATTTCTCACAAATACAAATTCACGGCAATCACCATATCTCTTTTAGCAACTTTTCCGTAACACTTGATTTTGGAGGTTTCGCGAAGGGATACGCCTTAAAAAAGATTCAAGAAATCCTCTTGCGGGGAAATATAGAGAATGCTTTCGTCGATTTTGGCAACAGTTCGATTATGGGAATAGGACACCATCCTTATGGAGACTGCTGGAAAGTCAGTTTGCAGAATCCTTACACTCAACAAACTCTTGACGAATTCTGCCTTACTGACAATACGTTGTCCACTTCCGGGAATACGGAACAGTACACCGGACATATTATAAATCCGCTTACAGGAATCTACAACGAACAAAAAAAAGTTACGAGTATCTTATCAGACAATCCGCTGGATGCAGAAATACTCAGTACAGTCTGGATGATTGCCGACGACCAACAACGGGAACAGATCAACGAGAACTTCAAACATATAAAAGGAACTATATATACTCTATAAAATATGAGAAACAAAATAGAAAAAGGAGTCGATTTGAATCTCAGACAATTCATCAAAAGTCTGGGATATATCGCAGGAGGAACTGCACTGCTGGCAAGCACACCCTGGCTGTCTTCCTGCACACCCGAAAAGCTTAAAGAAATCCGCAACGAGAAAGCCCGGATCGCTTTAATCGGTACTGGTTCCAGGGGACAGTATCATATCCACAATCTAAAAGAGATTCCCCATGCCCGGATTGTTGCCGTTTGTGACAATTATGCTCCTAACCTCCAACAAGCAGTAGAGTTATGTCCGGGTGCCAAAGCATACACAGACTACCGGAAGCTTTTGGAATCGGCAGATATTGACGGCGTAATTATCTCTACTCCGTTGAACTGGCATGCCCCCATCGTACTAGATGCCATGGCAGCCGGTAAACACGTATTCTGTGAAAAAGCCATGGCACGGACTTTAGACGAATGCAAAGCTATTTATGATGCCTATCAAACGACCAATCAGGTTCTCTACTTCTGCATGCAGCGTATGTATGACGAGAAGTATATCAAAGGAATGCAAATGATTCATTCCGGACTCATCGGAGATGTGGTAGGAATGCGCTGCCATTGGTTCAGAAATGCAGACTGGCGCCGTCCCGTTCCCTCACCGGAACTGGAACATCAAATCAATTGGCGATTGTACAAAGAAAGCTCAGGCGGATTAATGACCGAACTGGCCTGCCACCAACTGGAAGTATGCAACTGGGCAGCTAAAAGAATGCCGGTAAGCATCATCGGTATGGGAGACATCGTCTACTGGAAAGACGGTCGCGAAGTATACGATAGCGTAAATGTGACTTACCGATACTCCGACGGAACCAAGATTGCCTACGAATCGTTGATTTCCAATAAATTCAACGGTATGGAAGACCAGATCCTCGGGCACAAAGGTACTATGGAAATGGCAAAAGGTATCTATTATCTGGAAGAGGACCATTCAACATCGGGCATCCGGCAACTTATCGGACAGGTTAAGGATAAAGTATTCGCTGCTATCCCGACAGCCGGACCCAGTTGGAGACCGGAAACAAAAATGGAATACACGCCACATTTTGTTATTGAAGGAGACATTAACGTCAACAACGGGCTGAGCATGATCGGAGCCGACAAAGATGGTTCCGATATCATTCTCTCTTCTTTCTGCCAATCATGTATCACTGGAGAAAAAGCACAAAATGTGGTAGAAGAAGCCTATTGCTCCACCGTACTTTGCCTGCTTGGCAATCAAGCAATGGAGGAAGAGCGACATATCCTTTTCCCCGACGAATATAAAATACCATATATGAAATTTTAAATTATGAAAGATATCATCATCACCTCCCAAAAAATTAAAAGGGAAAGAAACATTTATCTGATATGCTTTCTTCTCTCTTTTGCAATCAATATTATTGCAATCCTTGTCTATACACGTCCGTGGATTGAAATATTCACTCAACTGGGGTATGTGCTCGTTATCAGTTTTTTCATCTATTTCATACTATGGATTCCGCGTATACTCATTATCGGGTTACGTCATCTCCTTCGAAAAAAGAAGTAACAGCTTTACGTTTTTTGAAGATTGATTGACGGAAAAGAAGTCTGATATCAGTTAATAACGGCTTAACTTTGAGGAAAAATAAACACTATGACAACAAGAAGAGATTTTATCAAAAAAACAGTTGCAGGCACGGCCGCCCTTTCCTTGGGAAGCATTATTCCCGGCTTCGGTTCAAATAGTTATCAGGAAATCCTGGGTGCGAACGAAAAAATACGAATCGGAGTCATTGGTGTAAACTCCAGAGGTAATGCCTTGGCACAAGGATTTGCCAAGATGAAAGGTTGTGAAGTTACTTACCTTTGTGATGTTGATTCAAGAGCACTTGAAAGATGTCAGGCAGATATTCATAAAATAAGCGGACGCACTCCCAAAGGAGAAAAAGATATTCGCAAAATGCTGGAATCGGACGATTTTGAGGCGGTAGTCATTGCCACGCCTGACCACTGGCATGCCAAAGCAGCCATTATGGCTATGCAAGCAGGAAAGCATGTTTATCTGGAAAAACCGACCAGCCACAATCCGGCAGAGAATGAAATGTTAGTCAGGGCGACGCTTAAATATAACCGGATTGTCCAAGTCGGCAACCAGCGTCGTTCGTGGCCGAACGTTATCAAAGCAATAGAAGAGATTAAGTCTGGAACAATCGGGAAAGTAAGATATGCCAAGTCCTGGTATGTCAACAACCGTCCTTCCATAGGCACAGGAAAAGTGGTTCCTGTACCCGACTATCTGGACTGGGATTTATGGCAAGGTCCTGCACCACGGGTGCCCAATTTTAAAAACAATTATATTCATTATAACTGGCACTGGTTCTGGAACTGGGGTACCGGTGAAGCATTGAATAACGGAACTCATTTCGTTGATATCCTCCGTTGGGGGCTGGGCGTTGATTATCCGACAAAGGTAGATTCTGTAGGAGGACGTTATCGCTTTCAGGACGACTGGCAAACTCCGGATACACAACTCATTACTTTTCAGTTCGGCGACGAAGCATCCTGCTCTTGGGAAGGGCGTAGTTGCAACAGCACACCGGTAGACGGATACGGAGTAGGAACTGCATTTTATGGAGAAACCGGAACTCTCTTCATTGGCGGTGGCAATGAATATAAAATTGCAGATTTAAAAGGTAAAACGATTAAAGAGGTAAAAAGTGATTTAAAATTTGAGACTGGCAATCTGTTGAATCCATCCGAAAAGCTGGATGCCTTCCACTTCCGAAACTGGTTTGATGCCATTCGCAAAGGAACAAAGTTAAATTCCGGAATTGTAGATGCCTGTATCAGTACCCAGTTGGTACAATTAGGTAATATTGCCCAACGTGTCGGACATTCATTACAGATTGATCCGGGAAGCGGACGAATTCTTAACGATTTGGAAGCTAATAAACTGTGGGGAAGAGAGTACGAAAAAGGTTGGGAAATACGGGTTTAAATCATGTACCCATTTCTCGTTTTTTCATCAGGTTATAATTTTACAGAAAGGCATGTCTTTGATAGGATATGCCTTTCTGTTTTCCTTCCGTAAAGCTGATTTATACCCTTTTAACACACGGAATATTCACCGTTTTTCATCGAAATCTCTTTTATTTTTGTATTTTTGCGTGCGTATGCGTTAAAGTTATAGTATATACGAATTTTATGAGTGACGAAATCAACGAGATAACGGAAGAACATTCAGACTACAAACCAGCGGACGCGCGGGACGAAAGCGTAAAACATCAGTTAACAGGCATGTACCAGAATTGGTTTCTGGACTATGCTTCATACGTTATTTTGGAACGTGCCGTACCTCATATCAATGACGGTTTAAAGCCT
>ERZ777011.826-NODE-826-length-42518-cov-4.458352_pt1 | contig 42518 bp, 36 predicted proteins | sample MGYA00374964_ERZ777011 | MGnify/ENA primary metagenome ERZ777011 (study PRJEB29310, sample SAMD00008975) | mouse gut metagenome | study: EMG produced TPA metagenomics assembly of the Metagenome analysis of fecal microbiota from mouse which was promoted...
GCGCAGTATGGGAATGTATGGTAACCGATCCCGTAAAAGCACGGGAACTGGAACAGAATTACCGCATTTCCTCCAAGCAGCAGGCAGAGGGTGGTATCCGGCTGCGCATTTTAAGCCGTGTAAAGCCGGGAATCGACTGCAGGCCGGTACCGGTGACGCTGGAAGACGCGTATATCTATCTTCACAACTATTAATAGCCGCAAACATCTTTTTCGTAGAAAAGCGGGTTCGGAAAAGCCGTTTCAAAACCCGCTTTATCTATCTCCCGACATATTTATGCCGCTCCTGCAGAATACAATTTCCGAAAGCTTCCCGACTTTTCCATCAGCTCCTGAAAGGTGCCCTGTTCTACGATTTTTCCGTCATCCATTACAAATATCCTGTCATATTTCTGCAGTGCATCCGGGTACAGCTTATGTGTTACCGCAATACAGGTTACATTCTCCATCCCCAAAATGGTTTCCTCAATTTCCCTGGCACACTCGTTGTCCAAAGAAGATGTCGCCTCGTCCAGCAGAAAGAGGCTTTTGTGATACAGCAATGCCCTGGCAATGGCAATTCGCTGCTTTTCGCCTCCGGAGAAACGTAATCCGTTCTCTTCAACCCTTGTGTCAAGTCCATTTTCCAGATGATTTATGGTCTCCTTCAGTCCTGCCATGCGTACCGCTTCGTCAAGCACCTCTGCCGGATATTCCCGATACAGAGTAATATTGTTTCTAACCGTATCGTCGAAAAGAAAAATGTCCTGTGAGATCAGTGACAGGCTGCAGGATTGATTCCTGACCCCATCTATCTCCACACTGCCTGTATAATCCTTATAATGGCCTGCCAGAATCTTCAATAATGTACTTTTCCCGCTGCCGCTTCTGCCTGCAATGGCATATTTTTTCCCAAATTCAAACTGTGTTTCCACATTTTTCAGGACAGGCGTGTCTCCATACGAAAACGACAAATCATCCAGCTTCAGCAAATGCTCCATTTCCTTTCGCTCGGATACGTTCTCCAAATGCCGTGATGATTGAATCGCCGTATGAATCTGGTCACAGACCGGTTTTACTGCTTTCAGCAGGCTGAATTTCGCGGAAAGCTGGAACGCCGGAGATATAACCTGCCCTGTCAGCTGCGTCACGGCAATGATACTTCCGATGGTAATCACTCCACGTGCGGCAAAGATACCGCATAAGGTCATAATCAGGAATTGCACGGAAATGGAAGCCATATTTGCCAGACCGTACAGCCATGCCATTGTGCCGGCGGCGGAAGCCTTGCTCTGTTCCAGCTTTGCGGCAGCTTCCGTGTGTTTTCCGCGCATGATGTCACCGATCTGATAGGCTTGAATCACCTCAAAGCCGCCCAGAATATCTTTTATGTTCACATTATAATCCGCCGCACACTGCATAATACTTCCCTGAAGTTTACCCAGCCTCTTTCCAAACAGCTTAGGGATCAGACTGGGAATCGTCATGGCAAGGATAGCTATGACTGCTATAATCGGATGAATGTAAACCAATAGAACCACTGCAATCAAAATACCAACAAGGGATTCATAAATAGAAAGCAGGTTTTTAAGATAATTCTCTTCCAATACGCCGAGATTTTGATTGAACAGGGTAATATATTCCGCGCTGTTTGTATTCTGCAGTTCCGATATATATTTATTTAATATTCCACTCATAATTTCTTCCCGGATATGCAGCATAATATGCTTGATGCCGGCGGCATTTATTTTCTCGCTAAAAAGAATCACCAGGCCAAGAAGCAGCGCATAGGCGCAGCATACCCCGGCGCACCTGAAAAGTGCGGATAACTGTCCTGACGTAATGGCCAGGGAGACAGAGTCAATCAGGTAATGGATCAGAACCGCAACACCAACGGTTCCAAATGTTCTCAGTGTCTGAAACAGAATCAGCAATACAAGCCTGGCCCTGTTTTTATAAAGAAGATATTTACGCATACGATTCCCTCCGAAATGAATAATCCATATTTTTCTCGTGATTAATCTTTTAAACTTTCCATTTTTCACCTTTATCCTGCAGCTGCGGTTATTAATGGTATATGGATTATTATAATGACTCGGAACAGGAATGCCATATCGTCAGATGTTTTAAAAAGACTTACCTGAAATGTTAGATTTCTAAACGGATAAATTTAGTTCTTTCTCCGCGTAGTTTCGTGCCAACTCGGCAAACTCTTGTTTTTCCACAAGCTCCATATAGGGAATAATCGCTTTTAGTATGATACGGCTTTCCCCATCATTGCCCTGCAGGTGTAATAACTTTGCTTTGACAAATAGAATTTCCGGCAGCAGCATTTGCTCCTGACTGTTTATGCTCAGGGCCTCCGCCTCTTTGCAGTAAGTCAGCGCTTCCCTGTACCTATGCTCTTTTTCCATATATTGCGTAAGATTAAACGCAACATTTATTCGCAGAAGATGATAGCCGGCCACGGCAGAAACATGCTTTTTCAGGGAGCAATACAGCTCTTCTGCCAGATGAATGGCTCTGACTGCCTCGTCGGATCGGAAAAGCGCCGCCGCAATTACATTTAAAATATTTGCTTCCCTGACGGACAAAAGTTCATTTCGAAAATCCAGATAATCAAGTGATGGTTTTGTCATTTCAATGGCCTTATATAAAATGGATAAAACCTTCCCCATGTCCGTCTCTTCATATAGCATGATCGCTGCCGACAGCAGCAAAAAATACTGTCTGTTGACGGAATCACTGTCTGCGGATTTCTCTAATGCTGCCAATTTATCCTTTGCCTCCGCCAGCCGGCCCGCCCTCAATAATTCAGCCGCCTGGTCTGCTTCCTGCGCAAATGCAAGCTGCTTGTCAGTTTGGTAATAAATATTGCAGATCTGGTATGTGCTTGTACCAAGTCGGCTTAACAAAGCTTCCAACACGGTATTGGAAGGCATTTGGGTTCCATTCTCAATTCGTGAAACGGATATGGGCGAGCATATCCCTTCCGCCAATTCCTCCTGCGTCATATGAGCTCTTTTCCTTAATGACCGGATCATCTCTCCCATCGTATTGCTGCCCATGAGTCCCCCCCAATCCCTTTTAAATCAGATTACTCAGCTCCGCAAACTGCTCCAGAGTCAATGCCTCTCCCCGAATCATAAGCGGCAGTCCCATTTTTTCCAGGGCTGCTGCCGCTTGGTCTCTGGAGATTCCCAGCTCAGGGGCATTTGAAAGACTATTGACCAAAGTTTTCCTGCGCTGTCCAAAGGATGCCCTGATAACGGAAAACATCTTCCGTTCATCCTCTACCTGCACGATTGGCTTCTCATGCCTGGTGAGCCGGATCACCGCGCTGCCCACATTAGGCCTGGGGATAAAACAATTTGGCGGCACCTTTGCCACCACCTCCGGCTCCGCATAATACTGCACCGCCAGGGATAAAGCGCCGTAATCCTTTGTCCCGGGGCCCGCCTGCATCCGCTCCGCCACTTCCTTCTGTACCATCACGGTAATGCTCTTCACCGGCACCTGCTTTTCAAACAGTCCCATAATAATGGGTGTGGTAATATAATAGGGAAGGTTTGCCACTACCCTTATGGGTCTGCCGCCGTTTCGCTGCTCCACGATCCGGTTTAGATCCACCTTCAGTATATCGTCATGAATCACCGTTACGTTTCCGTAATCCGAAAGTGTCTCATCCAGTATGGGAATCAGATTTTTGTCAATTTCCACTGCCACTACTTCCCTGGCCGTCTCCGCTAGATATTGGGTCATGGTGCCGATTCCCGGGCCGATCTCCAGGCACAGGTCCTCTCCGGTAATTCCGGCGGCTCTGATAATCCTCTCCAGGACCGAGGTGTCAATCAGGAAATTCTGCCCGTATTTCTTTTGAAAATTGAAATGATATTTTTGGAGTATTTCTATAGTATTGCGTGGTATGCCCAGTGATGCCATGTGCATGTCTCCTTCGCATTATTTACGGTCTTCTCCCCAAATCCCGCGCCCTGCCGCCGCTTGCTTTTATCATTTGACGCCACCCCATCTGCGCCGCCAGCTTATATAAAAATCTTGGAAAGGCAACAGAAACATACAGATTTTCTCCCGCCTGGCAACAATCCTGCCGGCCTCCCTGGGCCCGTCCCCCACAGATCGCCTGAGCAAGCACCTTCAATGCCTTCTCAATGGGTTCCCTGGGTCCATGACCTGACTTTGTCTTAGGCATCTGTGACAAGGCACCTCCGCCGCCGACACCCACGCCGCCTCCCCAGACATACCCCGCCTTCAAGCACCAATTCTTAAGTACCTGCAGCGCCGGCTCTGCCTGAATGCCCTCATAGAAACCGCAGTTGACGATTCCATATACCCGGACTCCGCCGTTTTTGCAGGGAGCCGTCTCCAAATCCCCAAGGCAGGAGAGCAGGTGTCCGGGAATCCCGTCCACATAAAGAGGAAAAGCAAACACCAGGGCATCGGCCTGATTCAATGCCTCTGCCATTTCCTTTGCGGCGGCACTTGTGTGGAATCCATATTCCACCGCTTCCGTATCCTGAAGATAAGCCTTTAAATCCTCCAGCAAAATTCCGCTGGCACTTCCCCTTTCCTTCGGGCTTCCGTTAATAAGCGCTGTTTTCATATCCGCAGGCCCTCCAATTCCTCCGCCGATTTATAGAAATGAATTTCCTTTACCCGGCCGTCATAATTGTCCGCATTTGCTTCCAGAATCTTCCTCGCCGTCTCCTTTTCCGCATCCGTGATATTTTCTCCGTAATAATAGGCAGACAGCAGGATTACATTATTATATCTGCGCTTATGGTGCATTTCACCCCTGCGCATCACAAAATCCGGATGAATATAGGAAATCGCCCTGTCCTGCACGGTTTTTACAAAGGGACTCACACTGCCGTAATAACATCTGCTCACCAAAACCAGCTCCGTGCATTTACTCATATCAATTCCCGTGTTCTCGTACCCGTCATGGATCACACATCTTCCGGGCGTCCTGGCCCAGCATCCAAAGCACCCGATGCAATTTTTGATATTGCCCTGAGGTTGAATTATTTTGTAATCGCCTTCCACCGGAACCTTGAAATTTTCCAGATCGGTTATTATTAATTTCATTGGGATTCCTCCTTTAAAAACTCCAGCACCTCTCCTAAATCCCCGAATATTTTCCTGCTCAGGCGGGCCATCTCCTCATCCGGCGCAATCATATCCGGCACCATCAGAGGCGTCATCCCGGCGGCATACGCCGAACGGATCCCGTTTGGCGAATCCTCTACGGCATAAGCCTCTCCCGGCTCCGTGCCAAGCTCCCTGCAGGCCAGCAGATAAATATCCGGCTGAGGCTTGGAGTGTTCCACCATATCTCCCGTGACAATCACCGAAAAAATATCACGAATTCCCGCCTGTTCCAGGTGATTCAGTACGGTGGAACGCCTGGTGGAAGAGGCAAGGCCCACCCGAAAGCCCTGTTCCTGCAGCCATGCAAGAAGCTCCCGGACCCCCGGCTTTACAGGCAGTCCGTTCTTTTCTATATAATTCCAGAACCAGTCCGAGGCCTTGGACCGGAATCCCTCATAGTCAAAGCCCTCCCCGTAAGCCTCCATCACGATCCTTCTGCTGTCATTGGCGTTCAGGCCGATACATTTAGGGAAGATTTCCTCCATCCCCGGCAGTCCGGCTTCCTTAGCCGTCACCAGCCAGCTCTGCTCACACAGCCGCTCCGTATCAAACAGAACCCCGTCCATATCAAATACTATTGTGTTCAAGCTTCCTCTTCCTCCACTCCATAGTTACTCTTATTCTGACCGGATACCTTTCCCGCAATGATTCATCCGCCTGCATCACTCTCCTGTTCAATCTGCTCCCACCGGTAAGTGTCAAAATCCCTTCTGGCCGACAGATAATCCGACCACCTGTCACGGACATTGAAAAAACACCCCGCCGAAATAATAAACCAGAAGAAAATACCGGCCAAAAGCACAAGCAGCTGCTCAATGGGATTCATGACTTCGAAATCCAGCGATACTACACTGTGTCCAATCCAGCCCAGTACAAGAGTGCATAGTACTATGCCGCCTGCGCCGAGCAGCGTTTTTTTCAGCGGCATCCGGGGCATCTGAATGCTGTCATATTTCTCCAGCAGCTGCCGGTTTTTTTCAGCCTGTTCCCGCTCATAGTCCAGCAGAGCCTGTGCATATTTTTTCCAGAACTGTTTTGATTTTTCCTCGTTATACTCCGGCCCCTTCGCTTCCGCCGCTTTGTCCCCATCCGTATCCGTTCCGGTTTCCCCGAACAGCTTTTCCCGTATCCGGCGGACAGTATCCACCGCTTTGGAATCCTCTCTCATATAGCAGTTTGCCGCCCAGGTATCGCAGAGATACATCTTCGGCGCCAAAAACATGGAAAATCCCAAAAAAACGCCGCCATCCCGAATCTCCAGCAGACATTCCCCTCTATATCCAAAAAGGACCGCTGTGGGAACAATTCTTTCCGCCGAAGCATTTTTATAGTGCTCCAAAATCATTTGCTCCATCTCATCGGTTTGTTCCATCACCAGGCTCTCGAATTTCCTATAGGCCTCCACCTGAAGCGGATTGATTTCCTGGTCTTCACTCTTCGCCATAAATACGGGCTTTACCCCGTAAAACTCCCCCCAAAGAGGGATCTTGAGCTTAACCAGCGGCGACTGCGGGAGCCACACCCGCCCCTCACAATATTTCATATTGCCCAGCACCGGATGTATCAGATGCTTCTGTTTTCTATTCCCGGACATGGATTTCTCCTGACATGGCTTTCTCCTGTTTCATACTCTGCCTTACGGCGCAGGTGCCCTGATGACATTCCCCTAATCTTGATCCTGCTTCAGGATACCATAAATTCTTTCACAGATCAAACGAAACTCTGTCTCAGAAATAACAAAACCCGCAAGCCGTTATGGTGTGAAAGTATATCATTTGTTTTCTCCTCTCAGATTTCACATTTTCATTTGATGTTTAAATATCTCCCGATGCCGGATTTCTCATTATTTTTCAGCGCATACGGTGTTCCCTGGGCAATCACCTCACCGCCAAAAGAATCCGCTCCGGGACCTATTTCAATAATCCACTGACACGCGGACAAAACCACGGCGTCGTGTTCAATCACAACAACAGAATGCCCCCTGTCAATTAAGCGCCTCAAAATACTTTTCAGATTATATATATCATACAATCCCAGGCCAATTGTTGGTTCATCCAGCAGATACAGCATGTTTCCCTTATTTTCCAGAAGGCTCTTGAAAAGCTTGATACGTTGTGCCTCTCCCCCGCTTAAGGCTGGCGTCGGCTGTCCTAATGTAAGATAACCCAGGCCAAGAGCTTCCAATTCCCATAAAACGGATTGTATTTTCTTCTCTGAATCAAAAAAATCCCTGGCCTCGGATATTGACATCCCCAGTATTTCATCGAGATTTTTACCGGCGGTTCCCCCCTTCGCGAAAACCGCCTGCACATCCTTCATTAATCCTGTATAGGTTGCCACAGTGGAACGGCTGTTTCTTCCAATCGGGTACTGTGACACATAGACGTACCCGGAAATGTGGCTCGCTCCCCAAAGTGATGCCCCTTGACAGGTATCCTCTGCCAGTCCGTCAAAAAAAGCATCCTCTTCCTTTTCACAAACAGAAAAATGTTTCTTTAACAACGGCACAAGCGTTTTGGCAATCAGGGAACTCTTCCCACTGCCGGATACTCCTGCTATTCCCACCAATGTATGCAGGGGAACAGATACCTCAATGTTTTTAAGATTATTTGCATTGGCATTTTTAATCTGCAGCCAATTTACACTATCTTCCTGCAGCCCTGGCAATTCTGATATTTTACTTACCTTATGGATGTATTGGGCAGTTATGGACTTTTCGCAAAGAAGGAGTCCGCTGAAGCTTCCTTCGTATAGAATAGTTCCGCCCCTTGCTCCGCCAAAAGGGCCAAAATCAATAATATGATCCGCCCTTTTCATTGCTTCCACATTGTGCTCTATGATAATAACCGTATTCCCCTTATCACAAAGAAAACGCATCTGATCAAGCACCTGGACTTTTTCCGTTGGGTGCAGCCCTGTCAGCGGCTCATCGGCAATAATTACCAGGTCTTCCATTGTACTTTGTAATAATTCCGCTAATTTTAAACGTTGGTATTCTCCTCCGCTCAGACTGGGAATGGTACGGTAAAGATTCAAATACCCCAGCCCAACGCGAATCAGGTCATCTAACCGTTCCACCAGCAATTTACCTATATTTTTCCCCAGTTCCGTAGTTGTGGCCCGTTCCGTCAGCTTCCCGATAAAGTCCTGTAAGCAATTAACGGAATATTGCGAGGCCTCCGGTAATGATACCGCTTCGATTTTTATGCTGCGGCCTGCTTTATTTAACCGGTCTCCCCTGCATTCCGGGCAAGTACGCCTGCGCAGCAAAGTTCCGATATATCTGTCTTCCCCGTAAAGTCTGACCAAGTGCGGACCAATACCGCGGAAATGACTCTTTTGAGACTGCAGCCCATGAAGGAAAGCCTCCGCCGCCACTGCAGGCTGTTCACGCAAGGGCAGGGACAAATCTGCATCCAGGGCCTCTGCAAAAAAAGATAGCTGGTTTTTCAGAGGCTTACACTCCGGAATCAATGTACATAATTCCGGTAATGTCATATGGCTGTTCTTTCTGAACAAGCCAAAGTCCACATCCACCACGGATCCCGTGCCATTGCAGGTTTTGCATTTTCCGGCAGAGGAGTTGAAGGACAATTGGCGGCTCTCCACGGGAAGGATTCCCTCTGTCTTTCCTTCTGTCAGATACAATAGCCGCAAATAGTTTAAAATTCCTGTTTTCGTTCCCACCGTTGACCTTGGATTCCATCTGCTCTCATTGGAGCTTTTGACAGAAACAGTCGGGTTCAGTCCCGTAATACCCTCATAGAAATCATAAACCGATGTTTCCTGTGGCAGCCCAAGGCATTCCAGATATTCACAGCATCCAGCCTCATCCAATATATCGGAAATCAAGGTTGTCTTTCCCGACCCGCTTACCCCGGTTACTACGGTAAGCCTGTTTTTCGGGATCTCAACATTCACATGCTTCAGGTTATGCAAAGATGCGTTCTTTATTTTTATCCATTCCATAATTACACCCCTGCTCTTTGAATTCATGAATTGTTTCCTTCCAAGCCTGTGCCACTTCTTTTGATGCCATGGAATTTTTCTCACATAAATATATCTGTAATAAATCAAGCTGCGGCGTACAGACGATAAACTGTCCCCCCGCACCAACAGCGTAATATGTCCTTACGCCGGACACGTCACAGTTCCACCAGCCATATCCATAATAGAGCTCTTTTTCTGCAGCAGGTACTTTCCTGGAGGTTGACAGCTCGATCCACTCTGCCGGCAGTAATGCCTGGCCGTTCCAAATACCCTGTTTCATGTATAGATACCCAAACTTAGCCAAATCACGGCCGCTGAGTCTTAATCCGAATCCTCCGTAATTTATGCCTCTGGCATCCGCTTCCCATTCCGGGCGCGTCCTGCCGTCTGCTTCGTTCCCGATGCCCAGCTTCGAAAACAGCACCTCCTCAGCAAATGTCAGAGGAGTTCTTTGAGTCGCACGGTATAAAATATTTGACAGTAAATGATAGTTTGCGTCATTATATTGGAATTTTCCAATATTCTTTCTATTAACCGGCAGCCGAAGCAGCAGCTTTAACTCGTCATCACTCTCACTCATGCGTCTGTTAAATCCGGCATTGGCAGGACAAAAAATTCCTGACGTCATAGTAAGGAGATTTTCAATCGTAATCTCCTCTTTAAACCATTCCTGCGGTCCGGAAACAAACTCAGGGAAATAATCCGAAACCGCATCCTGAAGGCCGAGATATTCCTTCTCAATTGCAATTCCAATCAATGCAGATAAAAAGCTTTTGGTAACAGAAAACAGGTTCCCCCTTGTATCCTTCGTAAATCCTTCTCCATACCATTCCCTGATTATATATCCATCCCTGACAATCAGCGCGCAATAAATTTTTCTATTTTCCACGGTAACTCCTTATGATTCAGGTAAATATGGCCCCGTCACCGATTGGCCTGACCTTTTCAGCTCTTCAGGAGAGCCCGTCATTATGATTTTTCCGCCGGAGTTCCCACTGCCAGGCCCAAGTTCAATGATGTAATCGCACCACGATAATACATTTACATTATGCTCGATCACAATAACCGAGTTCCCCTCCCTGACTATTTCTCCGACCACGTCCAATAACCGTGCTATATCCGGTTCTCCCAGCCCCGCCGTCGGCTCATCAAGGATATATAATACATTGCCCTTTCGCTTTTTTAACAGCTGCTTCATCAGTTTCAGCCGTTGACATTCTCCGCCGCTGAGCGTCGATAAGGGCTGTCCGAGCTTCATATATCCCAGGCCTGCTTTTTCAAGCAGCTCCAGGCTTGCAGTCAGCCTGCCAAATCCATGAAAAAACTCCCGCGCTTCCTGAACGGACATCTCCAGAATGTCCGTAATATTCTTATCAGACACCGTTACGGAAAGGACCTCCTTCTGATACCGTTTCCCATGGCATTCACTGCATACCTCCTCGTAAACAAGTCCGGCATTTCTTTTTTCAAGGAATCCAATTCCCTTACATTTATCGCAGGCCCCTTGCGAATTAAACGAAAAATAGGATGCCGAGAACCCTTTCCCCTCCTTTGCTGCTTCCGCTTCAAATAATTTTCTGATAAATGTCCATATATCCAGATAAGTGAGAAGATTGGACCTGCAATTTCCGGCGATCGGCCTTTGATCTGCCTGAACATATCCGTCCAGGTACTGTAAACCACTGACGCATTCCCATGTTTTGTCAACAATCTCATTTCCATTTATAATTTCATTTTCTTCCCCCAGGCTCTCATCATTATTGTCGTTCCCAAAATGAAATTTCAAAATAGGTATCAGCGTTCCTGCAATCAGGGAGCTTTTTCCGCTTCCGGAAACACCAGCAATCCCTACTGCTCTGTATAACGGTATCCGGACGGAAATGTGCTTCAGATTATTGGTGGAAACATTTTCCAGAAAGAGAGAAGGTGTACTTTCATCTGCCTCCCGGTAAATCCTTTTCCCGTAAGGATTCTTCCTGTATAAATAATCAGCCAGAACAGAATGTTTATTGTTTCTGAAATCTGCACTTGCTCCTGAATAAACAATCTTTCCGCCAAATTGGCCTGCTCCGGGTCCGACCTCGATGATATAATCGGAAGCATTGATTATATCCCTGTCATGCTCCACAACAATTACACTGTTTCCATTATCCCTTAATTTCTCCAGCCATGTAATGATCTGTTTCCTTTCCAGTTTATGAAGTCCTGAAGCCGGTTCATCAAAGATATAGATCATAGAATCCTTCCGGGAATCCAAATGCTGCATCAGAAACAGCTTATGCAGTTCACCTCCGCTCAAAGAAGGAATTTCCCGCGCCAGTGACAGATACCCTAATCCAAAGGCTGTCATTTTACTGATTTGGGCCACTATCCTCTCTATTATCTGCCCTGACCTTTCTGAGTGCATCGGCTCCCTTCGTACACACAAGAGCAGGTCTTCCAATTCTGCCACACTTAAAGACTGCATTTCACCAATATGCAGTCCCCTGACCTTCAGGCTGCGTCCTGCTTCCCCAAGCTTATACCCCTGACAGCAGGAACATTTTTCTTCACTGGCAATGCCGGGAAGTAACGTGCCCTTCTGCCAGGAGCTTTCCACTGCCGGAATCACACCCCAATATGTTCCATACGCCATATCGGGATTACGGAAGCCATATAAGAACTGATTTCTCTTTTTCCGATCCAGCTCCGCGAATCTTACCGTTTCAGGATCCATTTCATAATAATCGGTAAAACGGGAAAGTGATTTCAGGAGCACCGATATTTTCAACCGCTTGCAGATTTCATAGAGGGTATCCTCTTCACCGGCAATAATATTCTCCATATGCAGCTCCGTACGGTGCCCCCGTCCCTGGCATTCCAGGCACATTCCCTCGGGAGAATTAAACGAGAGCTGCCGATCGCTGACCATTGGCAGACTAACCTTACAGTTCGGACAGACCTCCTGATTGGCAGCCCTGGCGCCGCAATGGGGACAGAGAATCGTGCCTTCCAACAAATACAGCCTTTTTAAATCCTCCAGGATCTTGAACCTGGTACCTATCGTTGATTTGGGATTTGCCTGCCGTATGGTATTCTGGCGAACCCCAATCACCGGGCTTAAGCCGATAATCTCGTCGCAGGTCTGAATTTCCAGTGTGTCCGATATAAGATCCCTGTATCTGCAATACTGATGGATGCTCTTTTTATACAGAATATCATATACAATACTGCTCTTACCGGAACCGCTGACGCCGACAATTGTCACCAGCTTTTCCTTCGGAATCTGTATATCGATGTTTTTCAAATTGTGCACATTTGCATTCTTTATGGTGATATATTCCATGAAGGTTTGCTTTTCCTCCTGAAGCAGAGTCATCTCCCGGCCTGCACTTGTCGCCATGAACACAGGCGTTATCCTGCAAAACCAGATTTTACCTGTGGCCAATTCCTATGATCTGATTCATTTAGCTTTTCTTAAGTTTTCACCGTAATGCTTGAAAATGATTCTTTTCGGAAACCTGATCCATGTATTGAACGGCTTCCACAAGGAACGACTGATTTTTTAGACTTTAATGAACCCTCAAAAAAAGGCCCTCATATATCCCAACCGGTATTTCCTCATCAAAAGAATACTGTTCCATTGTTTCTTTTTCAAAGCCATATACCGTAATCATATTTCTTTCAGAATCCACTATCCAATACTCTCTGACGCCTGCCGTCCGATACTTAAACAGCTTCGTGAAATAATCCATTGGCTTGTTTCCGGGAGACACAATTTCAATAATCCAGTCCGGCGCGCCATGACATCCTTTATCATCCAGTTTAGATAAATCGCAAATAACAGCAATGTCCGGTTCTACATAATCCGTACCATCCTCACTCAAAAACACGGCAAATGGGGCAATATTAACCTCGCAATCCCCCTTTTTAGCGTCAATATAATCCGCAATCTTTCTGCTTAATGAAAGCAACAGCTGCTGATGTGTTCTGGTTGGAGGTGCCATATAATATATCCTTCCATCAATTAACTCCGCCCGCTTCCCGTCCGGCAGTGCATAAATATCCTCTATTGTATATAGTTCTTCTTTTTTTAACAAATCCATAATTCCCACAGCCTCCGCTCGTACCACCATTATATCCGGCAGCAGCCGGAAACACAATCAAATTCTTGAAAAAGGAATGGTATTTTGGCAGTTTTCCTGTATAATGGAATTTAGACCATAGAAATTGCGTAGCAGTTTCTATGGTAGAACTAAGATCATAGAAAAGCCGGATGGGAAAGCCTATGAAACTCATTTTCATTATCATGATAGTACTCGCACTTACAGTCATCGCTTGTTCTCTGATCCTGAACAGAATCATGTTCCAAACAGTTAAATGCGTGAATCGACAAAATTGTCATGAGTGCTATACAGATAAAAACTTACGAATCAGCTTCAGGAGCGGAAAAAATCTTCTGACCGGCTTCCTGTATGGTTCTGATAACAAAGCCGGTCTCGTAGTCATTTCCCCTGGAATGGGCGTAACCTCTGACTACTATATTCCGGAAGCACTATGGCTGGCTGAACACGGATATGCGGTCATGATGTTCGATAATACCGGGTACCGGGACAATCCGGGACACTTTCGGGGAATCTTACAGGCAGTCTATGATTTACGGGCTGCTGTTCATTATGCAGAGCAATATAGACTTCCTATCACATTATTTGGCCACAGCATGGGAGGATACGCGGTTTGTGCCGTCTTAAATTATGCGGATGTGACTGTTGACAGGGTTATTTCCGTGGCCGGATTTGCCACGATCAGAGAGATACTTCATGCCTATGCCGTTTCCAATATAAAGAAGTATTCTTCTCCTGTTGAACTACTCATCCGGATTGCGCAGTTTATCTGGTTCGGGAAAATGGACAAATTCAGTGCAGTTGACGGCATCAACAGATCCGACGGCAAAATTGTGATTGCCCAAGGGAAAAACGATGAAGAAGTATCCTGTGACACGGTAAGTATTTACGGCAAACAGAAGCTTCTTCGCAAATCCAATATCCAGTACCATCTGTTTGACCGCGGAATACACAGCACCCATATGGGGATTGTCAGGGGCGATCCGGATGAAATGCTTAACGAGGACCTGTTAAAATATTTGATATAATCCACCCAAATTTATATCTCCCCATTCTCATTTCTTCCCGTAAGTTTTTGCAGGACTGTTTCAGGGTCATACGCAGAAGCAGCTGATTCTGCTGCGCGAAAAATCGGTTCAATGACAGAAATATCTTCCACCAGGTCTTCCGCAATCTTTTCCACCGTCTGGCCCAGCTTCATCTTCTTACAGACTCTGGTAACCAGCTCTTCCGCCTTACCTTCTGCCTTACCTTCTGCCTTACCTTCCGCCTTACCCTTTACCCGTCCTATCGCTTCCCCTTTCGCCAATCCTTTTTCTTCACTCCTCTGCAGATTCTCCATCAGTCTCACACAGCTGATCGTTGTTCCTGAATCCACTTTTATCATCTCTACCATCCTGTGCACCTCCCTCAAATCATCATTGACTGCATTTTCTATACGGCTCTCTTCCATGTAATGTAACAGCAGCCTTAACGCCTCATTCGAGCTGCCTTTCGTCCCTTTCGTATACAGAAAAACGGTAGATTCTCCGTCCTCATACTCCATCCCCTGTTCTTCCACGCAATGATTTTTCACCGTGTAAACCATGCGGTCCAGTCCAAATGGATCAAAGGGCAGCACCATAATCACCACCACATTCATCAATTCATCATACTTCGCCCCGGAGCTGAGGCTTGTGGCTATGATCTTCCCATGATAGAAGCGCACCCTGCGAGGCAAGACTTTTACCTCAGCTGCACGGTCCCTGCGGTCCGGCTCTATGTCGTAAACCGTTACCCTTCCCCCTGCATCTCTCTCCTCCGGCTCGACTAAGACATCAAGCCTTGCACCATGCAAATCTCTGTCTGCACCATAAAACACTTTCTGGGCTGTCACCGACAGATACTTGAATTCCCTGCCGAAAATGGTTTTTAACAGGATCCTCACAAACTCCTGCCCGATCTGTGGATGCGCCACCACCGACCCGAACAGGAAATCATCCAGCAGGTTCATTTCCGCCAGCTTCTTCCGTGCCCTTTCTTCCATTTCCTTTGTTACTTCTGGGGCTTGTGCTGCCTTTGTTCCTTTTGTATCTTTCGTTTCTTTTGCTGCTTTTGTTTTTTTCATACGATTCTCCTTTCGTGTTTGACGGAAAGAAGAACGTATATGCCAGACGTACAATCAGCACCTGCCATACCATTCCGTGCAATCCGCCATATTGTGTGGAATGTCCTTGTTCCATTATCATACAGGGGGCGTAAACCGAAATGGCTAGAAATGCTTCCCAGATATATATTTATTGTAGCAGGTCAAATACTACCTGTCAATTGGAAAATTTGGTCTTCCCGGGAAAAGACAGCCCGCTTCATTACAGAAAGGCGCCCGTTATATCACTTTAAACCGGCGAGCTGTTCATACAGCCGCTCCGCCAAAACACCCTTTTCCCGGCATCGAAGGACAAATGTCACAAATAAAACCAGGAAAAAATAAAAATACTGCCGCTTTCCTATTTGTTTCAAATATGTTAGAATGGTTCTTATTCGGAAATATACCTTGATTTTAACCGTTACAAACTCTGCAGCAAAGGATACGATTATGAGTAGAACAAAACAGACAAAATTATCCATGCTTCCCTATCTGTGGAGCTATAAATGGCATTACCTGCTGGGTGTCGTCGTTCTGCTGCTGGTAGATCTGGCAAGCCTTTATGTTCCCCAGTACACCGGCGAAATTATTGACGGCCTGACGAAGGGCAGCTTCGGCTTCGACGGTGTAAAACCCATCCTGCTTAAAATTCTTCTGGCAGGCCTTATCATGATGCTGGGCCGCTTCGGCTGGCGCTTTTTCATCATCGGCGCTTCCCGGGGAATTGAATATCGTATGAGGAACGACCTGTTCCGCCATCTGGAAACACTTTCCGCCCGCTTTTACAACAGCCACAAGACGGGGGACCTGATGGCCCATTTTACCAATGACCTCCAGGCCATCCGCCAGGCGGTGGGCATGGCCGTGATCACTACCTTTGACGCTGTGGTTATGACAATCATGGTGCTTTTCAAGATGATCTTCTACGTGGACCTTAAGCTGACCCTGCTGGCCTTTGTTCCCCTGACCCTGGTGGCTTTCGGCTGCTATTATTACGGTACCGAACAGAAAAAGCGCCAGACCAGGCGTCAGGAAGCATTTTCCCACCTGTCTGACAAAGCGCAGGAAAGCCTTGCGGGAGTCCGGGTATTGAAAGCCTTTGTCCAGGAGGATGCAGACTTTGACGCCTTCCGGGAGGCGAGCAACAATAACAGGGAAAAAAATCTGTCGGTGGCGAAGCTCCAGGCAGTCTTCGGAGCGGCACTGGATATGGTGACCGGCCTGAGCCTCCTGCTGACCCTGGTCTTCGGCGGAAAGATGGTGCTGGACGGAAAGGTATCCATCGGTCAGTTCGTATCCTTTAATTCCTACATAGGCATGCTGGTCTGGCCCATGATTGCCTGCGGTGACTGTATCAACACCTTCAGCCAGGCAGCGGCGGCATTTCACCGGGTAGCCGCCATCTTCCGGGAAGAACCGGATATAGTGGATGCGGATTCCCCCCTTCAGGCGGACTGCAGGCTGCATCTGGAGGGTGACATCCGCCTTCAGGACCTGACCTTTACCTACCCGGACGGCGAACTTCCCGTGTTAAAAAATATAGACCTCCACATCCGCCCCGGTGAGATGCTTGGTATTCTGGGGCGCACCGGCAGCGGTAAATCCTCCCTGGCAGACCTGCTGCTGCGGGTCTATGACTGCGAGAAGGGAATGCTGCTTCTGGACGGAAAGCCTATAGACGAAATTCCCTTAAGCATTCTCCACAGGGATATGGCATATGTTCCCCAGGATAATTTCCTGTTTTCGGATACCCTGGAGGAAAATATTGCCTTCGGCCTGGACGAACGTATTCAGGAGCACCCGGAACTGCGGGAAAGCATACATCAGGCGGCAAGGGACGCCTGTATCCATGATAACATTATGGGATTCCCCGAAAATTACCTGACTCTGGTAGGGGAAAGAGGGGTCACCCTATCCGGCGGCCAAAAGCAGCGAAGCTCTATTGCCAGGGCATTATTAAAGGATTCCGCCGTGCTGATTCTGGACGATTCCCTGTCGGCAGTGGACACCGACACGGAAGAGCAGATTCTGGAAAACCTCCTGCGCCTGCGGAAAAATAAGACCACCATTGTCATTGCCCACCGCATTTCCACCCTGCAGAAGGCCGACCACATTGCCGTGCTGACAGACGGAGAACTGGCTGAGTACGGCACTCATGACGAACTGGTGGCGCTGGGCGGCTTCTATGCCCACATTAACGAAAAACAGCAGCTGGAACAGGAGCTGCAGGAAGATTAATCAAAGGGAAAGCATGCGTCGGAAGCCCTGGCGGCATACCGGATCCGGCGCGGAAACGAGGACATTATGCAGGAAGATAAAATAGAATCCGTTTATAAGGGAAGCGTTCTGCTGCGCCTCCTCTCCTATATGAAACCCTATGCAGGCCGGGTCATCCTCTGCCTGCTGCTGGTACTGGGCCTGACGGGCCTGGAGCTTTACCGCCCTATTCTGATCGGCGACGCCATCAACCTGTTTGAAGAGCAGGGAAGCTATGATATTATTATAGAGACTTCCATAAAATATGGTATTGTGCTGGTCTTAAGCTTCTTTTTCACCGTAGTCCCCATGTGGCTGCTGCAGAAAACCGGACAGCAGATTATCCATACCGTCCGTCAGGAGCTTTACGCCCATATCCAAAAGCTGAGCAGCCGTTATTTTGACCTGACTCCCGTGGGAAAGCTGGTGACAAGAGTCACCAACGACGTGGAAGCCTTGAGCGAAATGTATTCCGGCATTCTGGTACGGCTGTTCCGCAACATTGTAAAGATTACGGGGCTGGCCGCCGTTATGCTGGCACTGGACTGGAAGCTGGCGTTGATTTCCTTTATCCTGCTGCCGGTAGTGGCCGTACTGACCGTAGTCTTCCGCAAGATTTCCAGAAAAACCTATCGCATTACCAGAACGCGGCTCACCGACCTGAATACTTTTCTTTCGGAAAACCTCTCCGGAATGCGCATAATCCAGCTCTTCGGCCGGGAAGAAAGGAAATTCCAGGAATTCAATGACAAAAATTATAAATACTACAGGGCGTTCTATCGGGAAATGCTGGTGTTTGCCATTTTCCGTCCCCTGATCTACATTCTCAGCGTACTGTCCCTGATGCTGGTGCTGGGTCTGGGCAGCCGGGATGTCTTAAGTGAAATCATTCCCATCGGCACCCTGTATATTTTTGCCCAGTATATCCAGTCCTTCTTTGACCCCATCCAGGAGCTGGCAGAGCAGTTTTCCACACTGCAGTCCTCCCTGGCCTCCGGCGAAAAGATTTTTACCATTATGGATGAGGAAGCCCTGGTTCCGGAGGCAGCTGAGCCTGTTGTTCTTCCGGAAATCCGGGGGCGGATTGAATTTGACCATGTATGGTTTGCCTACGATAACGAGAATTACGTGCTGCGGGATGTGTCCTTCGTAATTGAGCCGGGGCAGAGCGTAGCTTTTGTGGGGGCCACCGGCGCAGGCAAATCTTCTATCCTCAATCTGATCGGAAGATACTATGACATCCAGCAGGGACATATTTACATCGATGGCGTTGATATACGGAACTTAAGCAAAAAGCAGCTGCGCAGCGCCATCGGCCAGATGCAGCAGGACGTATTCATCTTTGAGGGGACGGTGGCAAGCAATATCCGGCTTTACAATGACGAAATCTCTCCCGAAGAAATCAAAGCCGCGGCAGAGTATGTGAATGCCTCCCACTTTATTGAAAGGCTGCCCAAGGGATACGAAGAGCCTGTATCCGAGCGGGGTTCCACCTTCTCCGCCGGAGAGCGCCAGCTTTTGTCCTTCGCCCGAACCCTGGCCCACAAACCCCGCATCCTGGTTATGGACGAAGCCACCGCCAATATTGACACGGAAACGGAGCTGCTGATTCAGGAGGCACTGGAAAAGCTGATGCGGGGACGCACCACCATCATGGTGGCCCACAGGCTTTCCACCATCCAGCACGCGGACTGCATCATGGTCATGCACAAGGGCAAAATCAGAGAGAGAGGCACCCATCAGGAGCTGTTGTCTCAAAACGGCATTTACCGGAAGCTGTACGAGCTGCAGATTCACCATGAAATTACGGCATGACGGAAACAGACACTACAAGGCGCACTCCAAAAGCGGCATCTGAAATAATTTAAACAGATGCCGCTTTATTCTGGGAAAGGTACTTCGCCATGAAAAAAACTCATCCAAAAATCATCTATTTCATAAGTTTTCTTTTGCTGAATCTTTGCCTTACTTCCTGCGGGGCGCAGGAGCTTTCCTTTGGAAAAGAAATATTCTTCGGCGTAAAGGCAGCGGAAGAAATCAGCTTCGCCGGGGAGAACCACCGCCCCGTCCAGGTCGCTGCGGGCAGCCGCCGTTTGTGGGCATTGGCCGCGGACATGGGTGGCGGCATTTATGAACGCGAGATCAGTACCGGAACCGCCCGGAGCCTGCAATGGAAACAGGGCGAGCAGGAAATGATTATGGGCATATCGGCGGCCGGCGATATGTTGTATGCCGCAGTATCCTGCGGGGAGACGGTGCAGGTACGGAAATGCCCGGAAGGCGGATCCTGGGAAACCTTACTTTCTATTCCCCGGGAGGAGGCACCGGAGCAGGTGCAGCCCACCGTATTTTTTGCAGACACAGGGGAAAATGCCTGGTTTGCAAACGAAGATGAGATCTGGAAGTATTCGCCGGAGAACGGCCGAAAGACGATCTACAAGGTAAAGGGCAGTATCGCATTTCTGCTGGAAAAGACGCCGGGAACAGTGGCCGCCGTTGCAAAGTCAGGCCGAAAAATCACTCTGTACTCCCTGACGGCAGACGGAAAGGTGAAAGAGCAGTGGACGATCCCGCTGCCCACAACCCACCTTGCGTCAATTATGACGGAGGATACGGATACCCTGGTACTGGCAGTGGACAATCGAATCCTGTTTGTCAATAATGAAACCGGAGAAATCGTCTCCCACTTTAACAGCATTGACGCAGGCGTATCCACCAATCTTCTGGGAGGGCTGTGGCATCCGGAAGAGGGAGCCGTATACCTTGTGGAGCAGGCCGGTGACACCGGGGGAATCTGGGAAGAGCTGGCTGCCCAAAACGGACCGGAGGGAGAGCGGACGGTGCTGGTCTACGGTACCGTCTCCTTAAGCGAAACCATGCGGGAGCGCATTACTTCCTTCAACAGGAGTAATCCGGATTATTATATTACCGTGAAGGAATATGACGGTAAAAGCATCAGTGACCAAAGGCTGCAGATGCAGGCGGCGGTCACTTCCGGCAGGGGGCCGGATATTCTGGATCTGTATTCCCGCTGTGTGGACAATTACACCGCATATGCCGAAAAAGGGTATCTGGAGGATCTGGAGCCCTGGCTGCTCGAAGAGGAGCTAAACGACGACATGGTCCGGGCGATACACGAGCTGTACCGGGTAGAAGGAAAACTCTGCATGGCGGTGCCCCATTTCACTCTCTGGGGCTTTGCCGTCAATCCGGAGTATCTGCCAGAAACGGAAAGCTGGGATTACCAGACCTTTACGGAGGCGGCCGGCCTGGCACTGCCTGCCAGCAGGGACGGCACCGCAGGCAGCCTTTTGGGAATGCTCCTTCGGGGACGGCAGAATGAATTTATCAACCGGAAGGAAAAAACGGCATCCTTCGATACCCCGGAATTTATAAGCCTTCTGGAATTTTGCAGAGACTATGGAGATAAGAGCCTGGTAAAATTCAGCTTTGAAGATGCAGCCGATGCAATGATGGTACAGCTTTCCGCACACGATCCCGGCAGTTATCTGACGGTACATGCCTGCTACGGAGAAAAGGCGGTGCTTTACGGGTATCCTGCCACAGGCAGCCAGGTCCTTCTGGTAAATAATGCCGTGGATGCCTGCGGAATCTATTCCCAAAGCCGCAATAAGGAAGGCGCCCTGGAGTTCCTGCGGACACTTTTTGCCGAGGATTACCAAGGGCATATGAGCGGTTACACATCCGCCTGGGCAGCCAGGGAATCCTGCTGGTATGCGCAGTGGGATTCTTCTCAATCCGGTATCCACATTAACGGTATCTACGCCGCTCCCGCTGCAGAGGGTGAAGCAGAACGGCTTGCTGATCTGATTCTAAGCGGAAATGTCACGGCCGACCTGGTGCATTACACGGTCATTGATCTGGTGCTGGAAGAGGCAAACGCTTATTTTACAGGAGACCGCACCGCGGAGGAAACCGCCCGGAATATCCAGAGCCGGATACAACTGATGCTGGACGAGTGATTTACTCCCCTCAATTCATTTCCTCGATATGGTAAATATAATCCAGGGAACCCAGGGCCTCAATAATTTCACTGTGGGTTTTGTATTTCTTTAATTCCTGGCTGGCAATGGTAATGGTCACGGAATACACGCTTAAGCCGGATCCCAGATAGGCGCTGTTTGACTCAATGTCATCAATCCTCAGCCCCAGTCTGCGGATTGTTGTCACGAAATCCTGCAGGTTCTCCCTGCTCTTTAGTTCCAGGTGGATTTCAAAATGATTGGATCGGTTTTTCAGGTAAGTCTCCACCGCCGGCAGGTAAGTCAGAATACATAAAAGCAGCAAAAAGGAAATCAATGTCACCGTATAAAATCCTGCCCCTGCAGTCAGTCCAATGATACCGCAGGACCACAGCCCTGCGGATGTGGTCAGACCCTTGATCTGGTTCCTTGAGCTGAATAAAATAGAATTTCCGCTGAGCATGGCAATGCTGATTACGGATGCCGCAGACAAAAACGGAAACTTTACCGGCGTCTCCTGCATCAGAAATAAGTCCAACAGCATCACAAGGGCGGAAGAAAAGGATACCAGAATAAAGGTTCGAAGCCCCGCCGAATGCCGCTTGCTGGCGCGCTCGCAGCCGATCACCGCAGCGAGCAGGACTGCAATCGTCAGCCGCAGGCACACGGAACCGATCCCTATATCGCTGGCCCATTCTCCCAGCCATCTCGCCAACGGGTCATAAATTATCTCGTTCATCCTAACCTCCTGCCTGCCATATGGGAATGCCGCAGCATGGCATACTGCTCCTCCGCTGCCTCCGTAAAGGCAATCTCTTCCTCTGACGGAGTATTCAGATGCCCCGGCAGCTCCTTTTGGATCGCCTGAATCCGCTGGATCAGCAGCTCCACCTCACTTAACTTCTTCTCCGGGGATGCCGTAATCTCCGGCGTCAGATCCTCCAGCTCATGGGAATAGGATTTCGACAGGTACAGAGAAAGCTTGGCGCAGGCCGGGCCGATGAGCTCATACAAAACACTGGAGGCCAGAATAATGGTCTGCAGGACACTGCCCGTCTCCCCGCCCAGGGTTCTGGCTCCTAAGGCCGCAAGCCCGATAGCGACCCCCGCCTGGGGGATCAGCGCCAGTCCCAGGTAATTCCGCACTTCCTTCTTTTTCTTTACCAGCAGGCATCCAAGAAAAGCCCCGCCGTATTTTCCGATAATACGAACCAGGAAATAGAGAATCCCCACCACCAAAAGGGGAACCGCCCCCACCGAAGCAGAACTGTCAACCAGGGCATCCAGCTTGAAGCTTAAGCCGGAACGGACAAAAAACAGCAGCAGAATCGGCGGGCTGAAATAATTCAGCTGCTTAAACAGCTTATCATCTTCCGTAATATTAATGTAGACCATGCCCATGGACATGCAGCCCAGCAAAGGCGACACGTCCAGCAGCGCACAGATCCCGCAGAAGGCAAACAAAGTGGCCACGGAAATAATCAATCGGTTATCCGTGGAACGCTTCTTCGGCATCAATAGCTTCATCAGCCCTCCAAACAGGCCGCCCAGCAGAAGCACCCCGAAATTCACCAGAATGGGCTGTAAAATGCTCACGGCGCTGAACCTGCCTGTCTTTGCAGCCAGCGCCACGGAAATCGCAATGCTGTAGGCAATCAGTCCCACCACGTCATCCAGCGCCACTACCTGCAGCAGGGTATCCACAAAATCACCCTTTGCCCCCGTCTGCCGAATGGTCATCACCGTGGAAGCCGGAGCCGTAGCCGCCGCCAGTGCCGCCAGAACCACCGAAAAAGTCAGATCCAGCCGCAGCAGGAAAAAGGTAACCACAAAGATCAAAGCCGACGCCATCAGGGATTCCAGCACTGTGATGACCACCACCTTCAGACCGTTTTTCTTCAACGCGGAAACCCGGAAAAATTCTCCCGTGCCGAAAGCAATAAAGGCCAGGGCAATGTCGGCAATAAAATCCATTCCCTCCACAAGGGCAGGAGGAACAATCTTAAAGCAATAAGGCCCCAGCAAAATCCCGGCTACTATGTATGCCGTTACGTTGGGCAGGCGCAGCTTCTTGGTAATACGGGTCATAGCATACCCTGTAAACAACATAAATGCCACGGAAATAATAATGGCAGCTACCCCTGACGAATCCTGAAGCTTATCATAAAGTAAATCCAGCATCCCTTCCCCTTTCCCCATATCTCTTGCATCATAATTTATTATATGTTACACTATTCCAGTAATAAAGTAAAATTATGTTTTTTTAAACATCAATAAATTTTTTATATAAATTCAGGAGGCTATATGATCGATTCCAAGTTTGAAACCCTGCTGGCAGTTGCGGATTTGAGAAATTTTACCCGGGCCGCAGAGGCGCTTTCCCTGACCCAGCCCGCAGTCAGCCACCACATCAGCCAATTGGAGAAAGCTTACGGAGAGCAGCTTTTCGTGCGCAAGAAAAACGGCTTAATGCTGACAAAAGAAGGAGAAATCCTTGTAAAATACGCCAGGAGGATCAAGGCCCTGGATGCCCAGATGCGGGCGGAAATTGCCGACGCCAAGCGGGATTTGAATAAGATCCGTGTGGGCGTAACCCACACCTCAGAAAGCAATCTGATGATAGAGGTACTTGCCAGATACAGTAACGAAAATCCAAACATAAGCATTACGGTTATCACTGATACTATAAAAAATCTTTATACTATGCTGGAAAATTTTGAAATTGATATTGCCGTTGTGGACGGGAAAAATACCAACTTAAACTTTAATGCCCTGATGCTGGACACGGACTATCTGGTCTGCGTCATGTCCAACAATAACCCTCTTTCCAGACATTCCCTGGTGACTCTGGCAGAATTGAAAAGGGAGCGGCTGATCCTCCGCTCCTCTTCCTCCGCCACCCGCAGCCTTTTTGAGGCCACCCTGGAGGGCATCGACGACAGCATTGATGCCTTCGACGTCACCATGGAGGTGGACAATATTGCCACCATCAAGGACCTGATCCGCAAGGAGCTGGGGGTGTCCATTCTGCCCAAAAGTGCCTGTATGGATGAGCTGCGGAAGGGAAAGATTACCGCCCTCCCCATCGAAAACCTGAGCATGATCCGCGAGACTAACATCATCTACCACAAAACCTTTTCCCACACGGACGTGCTCCAAAACATAACCAAAATTTACCAGGAAACCGCAAAGAAATATATCATTGGGCAAAAAACCAGTTAAAGGGCACAGCGGCATATCATTCCATACCGTCCAGAAGGCGCACCGCCTCCCTGCTCAGTACGGCCTGTCCGAAATCATGAATGTCTTTAAGCTTCCGGGGAAAGACCATCCCTCCCCATAGCATATGCGTGCTGTGCTGGTCGGAGCCGGCCGTCAGAGGCAGCCCATGCTCCCCCGCATACTCAAGTGCCCGCTCATTATACTCCGGATGCCGCTCCTTCTTTTCCCGGCTGGAATGGCTGGCATTGACGCCCTCCACCGCGTCTGCAAAATCCGGATAAGTACGGATTTCCCGGATATAGCTGGCTTCCCGGTAGGGATGGGCCTGGCTGATAATGCCGCCGCCCTCATGCACCAGTTTAAACTGCTCTTCCACCGTGGCATCCCGAATCTCGGGATGCTCCAGAAGCCAGTTCCTGTCCGGCCCATAAACAAGAAATTCCGTCCCGCTGTACCCGGATTCCCAGCCGAAAAAAACCTGCAGACCGATTCTGTCCCCTTCCGCCTTGGCATGTTCGTAGCCCAGGCAGAAGCGCTCCACCCACTGTCTCCAGGGAAGGCTTCTGTCCACTGCCGTATTCCCATAGAAGAAGTGATCCGTGATAATAATGCCCGTATAACCTGCCTTCTTATAAGCCCGGGCCATTTCCGCCCCGGTACTGACCGCGCAGGCGCTGGCTTCCGAGGTGTGCATATGAGTTTCGTACAGAAATCCGTCCATATCAGTAAATCTATCCTCTTTTCGCAAATTTGCCCCATCCGTAAAAATTCCGCCCCGGCTGTTTCAGGATTCGTCTGCGCACCCTTACATATTCCAAAACACCGCCGGATCGGTTACAAATTGTATCCTATTTGGAAAGCCTTCCGTCGCATATCCCGCCGGAACCAGCTCTATCTCTGCGTCCGGCCTGTCAGGCCGCGAATCGTCAAGCCTTAAATTCGCGTTTAAGCGCAGCAGGTTCTTAGCCATATATTCCCTGTAATTGCCATAAATAAATGCTTCCCCATTGTAAGAGGCAGCTGCATTGGGGTAAAAATCATCCCCTGAAATAATCCCCTCCCGAAGCCGGGCAACGGAGACATACCTGCCATTATCATCCACGAAGTACAACCTGTATGTGGGATCCAGCATAATCCTTTTTCCCGAGGGCATGCAGCAGTCAACCACCACATGACAGTCCGTAAAGGGTTCCTCATAGGGCTTGCATGTCACATGCCGGGCCCGGATTCCATTCATTCTCAGGAGCTCAGCCAGAATCAGCGACAGTCCCCTGCAATTCGTCGCGCCCCCGTTCCGCCTGCATCCCTCAATGATTCCCGCCATGCTGTGGTCCCGGGGCAGGCGCGCATTGCTGCTATGCTTAAAATGGTCACATACAAAATCAAGCATCGCAAAGACAAAATCATCCTGATCTGCAGAGGCCCTGCCGGAATACGACAAATAATCGTACTTTCGTAAAATATCAGGTATTTTCCGGTTTAAGACAAATACCGTCCGATATTTTTCCGGCTCCGGGCCGGGAGCATATCCGCCGTAGTTTCTCAACAGCTCCAGACGCGGCTCCCTTGGAACGGGCTTAATCATCCGAGGTTCCTTTTTCAGCAGGAAAAAGGAAAACACCCCATATGTCGCCGCTCCGGCCAGAAGTCCGCATAGAATTCTCACTGCCAGGTTCGTCATTTTCTTCCTTTCCTGCCGCCGTTATTTCGGCACTCCTGTCAGACTTTTTTACAGATGTTCGTAATGCTATTATACTCCTTTTCATCAGATTATCAATATACATACATCATTCCCTCACCTTTACCGCCAGGGCATGGGCCTTCATTCCTTCCGCTTCCGCAAGCCGGACGATATGGTCCGCATTCTTTTTCAGGGCCGCCTCCGTATAATGAATTACGCTGTACCCTCTCATAAATTCCCCAACCGACATGCCTGAGGAAAATCTGGCGGTACCGCAGGTGGGAAGAATATGGTTTGTACCGCAGAAATAATCGCCCACCGGTTCGGTGCTGTATTCCCCCACAAATACCGCACCGGCGTTTGTCAGGCGGTCAAGCACCGCCTCATAATCCTCCAGAAACAGCTCCACATGCTCCGGTGCAATTTCATTAACCGCCTGTACGGCTTCTTCCACGGAATCCACCACAAAAATATCGCCATACTTATCAAAGCTTCTTTTCGTGGTGTCGATCAGATTGTTTTCTTTGCACAGAGTATTGATTTCCTTTCTGATCTGCTGCGCCTGATCCTCAGACAGACAGAAAGCCGTACTGGCTTCAAAGCCCGTTCCATGCTCTGCCTGGGACATCAGATCGGCGGCGATGAAAGCGGGATTGGCATTTTCATCGGCAATCACTGCAATTTCGGAAGGGCCCGCGACGGAATCTATTTTCACCTCGCCGAACAACAGCTTTTTTGCCATCTGCGTATAATTATTTCCGGGACCGACTATGGCGTCAACCTTTCGGATGCCCTCCGTCCCGTAAGCGACGGCCGCCAGTCCCTGTGAACCCGAAATCTTCAGGAAATTTCTTACTTTCAGATAATCCGCCACATATAATAAATGTTCGTCAATGGTTCCGTCAATCCTGGGCTTTGTCAGTATGTACAGATTGGGAACGCCGGCAACGATTGCCGGGACGAGGTTCATATACAGGGTGGAAACCAGCGGCGCCATATTTCCGGGAACGGTAACGGCAACGCTGTTGATCGGCGTATACCTGCGCTCCAGGATGACACCGTCCCCATTTTCTTCCGAAAAGCCTGCCGGAAATTGCCTTCTGTGAAATGCGAAAAGATTGTCACAGGCCCTTTTCACCGCCTCCTTAAATTCGGGGGATACCTTTTCCCTTGCATCGTCAAATTCCCGGTCGGAAACAAAGAATCCGATTTTGTCAGGATCAACGCCGTCAAATTTTTTCATGTAATACTTCAGTGCTTCATCGCCTTTTTCCCTTACACTTTTCAACACCTCCCTGACTGTAGTCTCAACCTCCGCCGGTATGCTGCCTTTTCTGTTTAAAAGATTCCTATACCTGGGGTTTTGTACGTCAAATTTGCTGATTGTAATCATTGCTTTCCTCCTCCTTTTTGTTCATGGCGAAACACGTTATCACGATTGGTTACAATGCTGCCAGTGTAAAATCTGCTTTGCAGACTCGTAAAAGCACGCGCCTGAAAGCACAACTTGCTAGAAAAAGCGCAGATTGCTATAAAATAAAAAAAGCTTGCCAGAGAAATTTTCCCTGACAAGCGTGGATCAAGCGTTTCGCCTAATATCAATTTTAACTGTACCAGCATATGGTTAATCTGTCAAGCCAAAATTTCCACCTCTGCTTTCGTACTTTGGTAACGCCTAACAGTCCGGTGCCCTGTCTGAGCTGTTAGGGTAACGCGCTATCCGGCATCTGCCCGTGCACCCGCATTTTCCGCTTCCTGCGCTTTCATCTCCCGCAGTACGCTTACTCCTAAAGGCAGTGACAGCAGGAAGGAGCAGGCATCAGACCAGGTCTGGCACATCTGCACTCCCAGCAGGCCGAAAAAAGCAGGCAGAATCCAGATCAGGGGGATAAAGAAAATACCCTGTCTGGCCGCCGCCACAAGAGACGCCTTCGCCGCCTTGCCGATAGACTGCAGCATCATATTGCACATGACGATCCAGGCATTCAGCGGGAACACCAGACATTGCAGCCGCAGGGCCAATGTGCCGATACGGATCACGTCCCCATCCTCTTTGCGGAACACGGTTACCAGCGGCTCTGCAAATACAAAACCTGCCACGGAAACCACGATCAGGAAAACCGCCGCATATTTCACACAGAACCGAAAGGCCTCCCGCACCCGGGAATACTGCTTTGCTCCGTAATTCATACCGCAAACCGGCTGGAAACCCTGGCCGAAACCAATCAGCGCGGAATTGGCAAACATGGAAACGCGTCCCACAATGGACAGTGCCGCTATGGCCGCGTCACTGAAATCCCCGCCATATGTACCGGCAGCGCGGTTTAAGCAGATCTGGGCAATACTGGCAAGTCCCTGTCGGCAAAGGGAAGGAATACCACCCTTAAACATCTCCCAGTAAAGTATCCATGAGGGCTTAAAATTCTTAAATTGAATCCGGATGTTGCCGCCCTTTCTGCTCATGATAAACAAGATCACAAAGCTGACCACCTGGCTCACCACCGTGGCCAGCGCCGCTCCTGCCACGCCCATATCACAGACAAAGATCAGCAGAGGGTCCAGCACAATATTCAGCACCGCCCCGGTGACGATCCCCACCATGGCATATGACGCACTGCCCTGGAAACGAAGCTGGTTGTTCAGCACCAGCGAGGACATCATAAAGGGACAGCCCACCAAAATAATCCGCAGATAGTCTTTTGTATAGGGCAGAATCGTAGGCGTGGACCCCAGCACCTTCGCCAGCGGCGTCAGAAAAATGATTCCTGTAACTCCTGCGAGCACCCCGGCAAAAAAGGCCGAATAAAACCCCACTGCCGCCATACGGTTTGACTCTTCAAACTCTCCGGCACCCAGCTTCCGGGAAATGAAATTCCCGGAACCATGGCCAAAGAAGAATCCAAAAGCCTGAATAAAGGCCATCACCGAAAAGACCACGCCCACTGCTGCCGTAGCCTGGGTATTCAGCTTTCCCACAAAAAAGGTATCCGCCATATTATAAAAGGAAGTCACCAGCATACTGATGATAGTGGGCACCGCCATCTGACAGACCAGATGCGGTACCGGCTCGCTGAGCATGTAATCCACCTTCTTCTGCTGATCCATACTGCGCACGTTCATAAGTCCCTCCCCTCTTGCATTCCTCTCACCTTTCAGACATACCCCTCTTGTCCGCTTAGAAAGTCTTCATTCCTTTCACACCTGTATCTGAATCAGCTCCCGGCACCGGTTCAAAGCCGCGTACAGCTCCTGCTTTCTCGGTATGGCAAGGTTGCCGGGAAGGGAACCTGCGTCGCCCCCTTCTCCGCCCCGTCCCTGACTGCCGCCGCAGAAAGCGCCAAAGCCCCTTTCCCCGATACGGTTATACATATTCTCCACTGCCTGGCCCAATGTCTTTTTACCGTCAAAATCATGGAGCTTCATATTCTTAATCATGTAGGACAGTGCCGTCACCTGCTCTGAATCCACCAGCTGCTCCACATACCGCAGATCCACCTCTTCCCGGTTGACGGAAAAGCCATCCACGCCGTCCGTCCTCATTTTGATACGGTCGTCTTTGGCAAAGGCCATATCTCTTTTTACCACCCGGTGATAATCCGGCTTTTCCGATTTATCTGCCGCTCCCAGAATATAGGGATAGCTCTCCGCCTCCCTTTTGGCAAATTCGGTGATTTCCACAGGCTGGTACTTATTCATCTGCACAATGCAGTCCGACTTGTGAAAATAAGAGCCGCAGCTGCCCGCCACCAGTATGGTAGAGATGTTATAGTCCTCATACAGCTCCCGCACCTTGTCAATAAAAGGAATAATCGGCTCCACGTCCCGGCTCACCACCCGCTGCATCAGCTCGTCACGGATCATGAAGTTGGTGGCGCTGGTATCCTCGTCGATCAAGAATACTCCCGCTCCCGCTTCCATGGCCTCCACCGTATTGGCCGCCTGGGAGGTACTGCCACTGGCATCCTCCGTGTAAAAGCATTTGGTATCCCTGCCGTTGGGCAGATTCCGGATAAACATGGAAATATCGGTCTTCTGGATACTCCTGCCGTCCTCTGCCCGCAGCTTCATGGCAGTATCATCCGTAATCACATATTCCCTGCCGTCTCCGGCAATATGATTATATACTCCCAGCTCCAGCGCCTCCAGCAGGGTGGACTTGCCATGGTATCCGCCGCCTACAATCAAAGTGACACCCTTTTTAATCCCCATGCCGGCAAGCTTTCCGTGATGAGGCAGCTCCAAAACCACCTCCATGGACGCAGGGCTCTGAAAAGCCACCGCCTCTTTCATGGGCAGGGAGGATACCCCTGATTTCCTGGGCAGGATTGCGCCGTCAGCCACAAATGCCACCAGCTCTCTCTTTTTCAGTTCTTCCCTGATATATTGCTGGTCGTCCGCCAAAAACAGCACCTTCTCCAGGCTGTCTTTCGGGCAGGTGGAGGCCAGCAGAGTCTGCCTTACGCATAATGGCAGGAAATCAAACAGGATTTTACCCAGCTCCCCTGCGTTGATGGTACGGCCGTTAGCAGGAAATCCGATTTCCATGCGTACCGTCAATTCTCCGTTGGCCGTATTTACCGTACAGGCGCTGCGCTCCAAAATTTCCTGTCCCGGATGGCTGATGCCCAGAAGGCCGCTCTTGCCGGAGCCCTTTGCTTTAAAGGAATAATCCTTGATCTTCGCCGCCATCCTCCGTAGCAGGAAATCCTGAAAAGCAATTTTTCTGACATTGCTGTCATAACATTTCCCGTCAAAGCCGGCCACCTTTCCCGGCACAATAATACTGACCTTGGAGGGCGCCGCAAAGGGATCCCCCTGCACATGGTCTATGGACAGCACATATTGCTGAAACTGATATTTCCCTCTCGTGTCCTTGTATGCGGGATAGCTCTTATGGTCTATCTGCCGCAGCAGTGTCTGCAGTTCTGCCGCTGTTTTCATATTCTGATTCCGCCTTTCCTTAAGCATAAAACCCTACCTATTATTTTAGTCCTTTTTGCAAAAGTGTCAAGGAATCAGTCTGCCATTTAAAAAACTGCGCAGGGAAGGACCGCCGGCTGCTGCTTCGGCGACCCTTCCCCGCTGTTTTCCGGAAGCTGTCCTATTACAAGATCAGTCCGTATTTATGATCGTAATCTGATACATATCTCCATTGTAAAACATAAACTCAATATTATTGCTGTGGTACGATTCGGCAACATAATATTTCAATGTCTCCGTATAGGCGCCTTCAATGAAATCGCTGTCGCTTTTCTGATATTCATACGGTTCCCCCATAGCCTCTTTGACCTCGTCCACCGTTGATTGAAAAGAAATCCCGCTGCACAACAGCACCTCCGGATTAGCATCCTCATAGTCGTCGTAATGAAATGAGAGCCCATACACCTCACAGTCCTTCAGGCTTTTGTCCTTTTCCCCGAAGTTCTTAAAGCGGACATAGATTTTCACGCCTTCCTTATTCTCCATGAGAATGCCGGTAGTATAGTATCCGGCCTCCAGCACCTCCATACGGCTGGCCTTGTCCGTATCAATCTTATATCCCACGGCCTCAAGATCCGTACATAATACAGGGAATGTTAATATCCGTCCGTCCAATGACAGCTCCAGAGTTTTCCAATCCGTAGAGGAAAACTCTGTCTTCCATTCCCTCTCCGTGCCGCCGCAGGCCGTCAGGCCCCACAGCAGGGCCGCCAGCAGCACGGCTGCCCCTGCTCTTTTCATCCTTCCTGCTCTTTTCATTCTTCCTGTACTTTTTCTGTTTTCCTTCATCTGCTCCTACTCCCTTAATACTGTAATCTTTGTTCGACACACAAAAAGATTGTAAGTAACATCGTTCCAAAAGAAAAGCAAAACCTGGTTGCAAAGCTGCAACCGTTCGTTTCCTGCCTTATAATACGCTGATATTCATCCATTCCAGATAATAAGCTTCGTCTGCCGCCTGCGGATTATCATCCGCATAGCCGCGTATGGAATAAATGCTTCCATCTTCCAGGTCACAGTATCCGTAAAACTGATACACACTTGACGTTTTGGTTTTCCCATACTCCAAAACGGAATAAGTATAATAGTAAAAGGTCCGGCCGCTAACCGTCACCTCCCCGGATGCAAGAGGGCGGGACAGATTCCTGTCCGCGGCAGATTCCGCCATGTCCCTGGCTGTCATCCAGGTATACTTCACCACATTTGTCTGAATATAAGCCTGATGGTCCTCGTCAAAATAAGTCTTTCCTGTAATATTATCTGCCGTCAGCATACAGTGCTCCGGCAGCCTGTAAGAAAGGCTGTGCTGCCCGTCCCCGTACACGAGGATGTCTTCTGAAATGTATTGATGTTCCGGATCAAGATTCTGATCCTCCATCCAAAGCGTTCCCACCTCGTCATCCAGCTCGTCGGTTGGATCGGCTCCCTCCCAAATACCCTTTGCCCGGGCAAACGCCTCTTCATAGAGCTTTTCGCGCAATGTTTCATCCAGTTTTTCCATGTCGGTTCCGTCATACGGAATCACCACCAGCATATGTCTCCCCTCATCCGCCGGCGCCAGAATCACTTCAGAATAAGTGCGCTCATATTCGCTCCCCCGCTCCTTCTCCAGGCTGATAACATAGCGGACATACTCATACTCCTCTTCCCCACTGTACTCCGCTTCCTTCTCCATCCGATAGCCGGCCTTCATCAGCGATTCCTTCTTTTGTTCCATGCGCGCCCACATTTCATCCACCGTATCTTCCTCGATATTGATCTGAATCAGATACTGCTCATCCTGCCTGATATTCATACAGCCGCTTCCATGAAGGTATACCTTTCCCTTTTGGGGCAGGGTAAACTTCATGCCCTTGAATACTACCTCCCAGGCCGGGGGCTGTTCCCTCCCCTCATTTGCTCCCGCTTCCTCCGCCGTTAATTTCTCCTGCTCATCGCCGGGAGCGCCATTACCGCTCAGGGAAAAAGAACCCGCAAACCACAGCCCGCCAAAGAGCGCAGACATCCATACTCCTGCCGCCGCAATGTACGCTGCTTTTTTTGTCCTGCTCATGGCTGTTTCTTCTCCTTTGCCTCATCCGCCGGCATCTGCCGCAGCTTCCCTCCTGATCCTTCCGCCGGCACCGACCGCAGCTTCTCTCCTGATCCTTCCGCCGGCCGCAGCTTCTCCTTTTGTCCCTTTGCCAATCGCCGGCACTCGGCAAGGCATATCAGAAACATTGTCAAAAGGACCAGTTCCACTGCCCCCAGAACGATCAGCGTAGACGGACGATACCCATAATAAATGTCCCTGTGTTCCCCGTCCGTGTAACAGATCAACGAATCGCCCTCCCTGATACCGTTCACATCCATCCACACTGTCTTTACAACCCTGCGGGATACATCGTCAATAAAAGAGACATCCGCCTTGGTATACTGCTGGTACACTCTTTCCACACGCACCCGCTTCGCCAAAGCGTCCTCTTGCTTCCAGGCATGATACCCCAGCACCGTAATAAAAAGCGCTCCGCAGAAAAAGAACGCTCCCCCGGCCAGCACAAGCAGGATCCGCAGACGCAGGGATACCGCCTCTCCCGGGGCTTCTCCGGCAGATGCTTCTTTCAGTCCCGGCTCCGTCCCGGCAGGCGGCTCCCTGTCGGGCGCGCTTTCTCCGTAAACCAATCCCGTAATGCCGATCTGCAGAATATCGCAGATTGCCACCAGCTTGTCCAGATCAGGATATGCCTTATCAGTCTCCCACTTGGATACCGCCTGTCTAGTCACGCCAACCCTTGTCGCAAATTCCTCCTGGCTCAGGCCCTGCCTTTTCCGACATTCCTGTATCTTTGCTCCAATCAACAGCATATTCCCCAAAACCGCCTTTCCAAACGCCTATATAATTACCTTATTCGTAAATAAGGAAAATGTCAAGTTCCCGGGCCGCCCACTGTCGGAATTCCCAGAATTATCTTGCTTTTCCGCTGGTTTTTGATATAGTTAGAAGGAAAAAGCCGGCAGCAGAATATCCGTTTCACAGCGCTGCCCATAGACGGAGAGAAAGCATGGCATCTCATATCAAGAGCATGACCGAGGGAAAGCCCGGTAAATTAATATTGACCTTCGCCCTGCCACTGATGGCGGGCAATGTGTTTCAGCAGCTTTATACGGTGGTGGACACTGCCGTGGTAGGCAAATTTCTGGGTGTCAATGCCCTTGCCGCACTGGGGGCGTCGGACTGGCTGAACTGGATGATGCTGGGGATCATCCAGGGCTTCACCCAGGGCTTTGCCATCCTGATGGCACAGGAATTCGGAGCCGGCCGCAGTGACAGGCTGCGAAAGGTCATCGGCAGCTCCGGTATCCTTTCTGCCGCCTTTTCCCTTATATTGATTGCCGCAGGACAGGTTATTGCCCGCCCTGTCCTCGTTCTGCTGCAGACTCCCGATGCCATCATGGGCGACACCCTGCTGTATCTGCGCATTATGTTTCTGGGCATCCCCATTGTTATGGCGTATAACCTTTTTGCCTGTATCCTGCGTTCCCTTGGAGACGGAAGGACCCCTCTCTATGCTATGGTAGTGGCGTCCCTGACTAATATTGTTCTGGACCTTCTCTTTGTGATTGCTTTTCACTGGGGCATAGCCGGTGCGGCATCCGCTACTCTGATTGCCCAGCTTGTCTCCGGTGTATACTGCCTGTATCATATTGCCGGAATCCGGATCCTGAAATTCACGGGGGAAGACTTCCGTCCGGAACAGGGTCTGTTCGGCAGGCTCCTGAAGCTCGGCTTCCCCATGGCTTTCCAGAACTGCATCATAGCCATAGGCGGCATGATCGTTCAGTTCGTCGTCAACGGCGCCGGGGTTCTCTTTATCGCCGGGTTCACTGCCACCAACAAGCTTTACGGCCTGCTGGAAATTGCCGCCACCTCCTACGGCTATGCCATGATTACCTATGTAGGGCAAAATCTGGGGGCAGGAAAAACGGACCGCATCCGCAGGGGTATGCGCTCCGCCTTAGGCCTGGCACTGGCCACTTCTGTCTGCATTGCCATCGTCATGCTGATATTCGGACGGCTGATCCTTGGCTGCTTTATCTCCGGTACCCCGGAGGAGGTGGAACAAACTATGAAGATCGCCTATTTTTACCTTGCTGTCATGAGTATCTGCCTGCCGGTTTTATACATTCTGCATGTTGTCCGCTCCGCCATCCAGGGCATGGGCAACACGCTGCTTCCCATGCTGTCCGGCATCGGGGAATTCGCCATGCGCACCTCCACGGCACTGCTGCTGCCCCTGGCGGTAGGGGAAGTGGGAATCTTCTTCGCGGAAATCGCCGCCTGGCTGGGCGCAGACGCCATCCTGGCCGTCAGCTATCTTGTGACTGCCAGGAAGCTGCCCGGGACCGATTCCCCTCCGGCCTGATTCCCCATACATACAAAGCTATCCTGTTTGGGCGGCCTCATTTACCGGCCGCCTGTCGAAGCAGTCGAAGCATCCAATACCTGGACAGATTAAAGGTACGCAGGCTCAAGTCTTCCGTCCGCCGATCCATTTTTTCCATCCAGTAATATCCAAAGCTGTCCGCACTGTCTCTGTCCCACTGTCCGCCATGTGTTTCCCTGCTGTATTCCCCGGTGGCCCCATGGTCTGCCCATGCTTGCAGCTCATACCCCAGATTCTCCATATAAGGCACCAGCACCGGTGCCGCGTCGGCACACAGTCCGCTCAGATACCGGTAATCATAATCCTGTATTCCCCTCCCCTGCCTTTCTCCGTTTTCCACGGCACTTGCCACGTTTACCCTGGCGATCAGATAATCCGGGTGGGAAAAGGACAGGACAAGATACAGCACCGTCACCACCGCCACACTGTAGCGGAACCATGGGAAATCGGCCTTAAACACATTTATCAGCACTCCGATAAACAGCACCGCCAGCAGTGCCAGTGCCCACAGTACCAGCACCCTCAGAAAGGTCAGATCATAGCTCTTAATATACATTACCATACGCATGGCACTGGATGCTATCATGATAAAGGTACAGGCTGACATAACTGTCATAATTATTTTTAAAGCCTTACTGTCCTTAAAGCGGCGCAGGCACACCAGCACAATCACAAAATTCAGCAGGCTCACCCCCAAAAGCTGGAAAAAGCCTTCTCTGGCATAAGCCGCATAGGTATAGCCCTCCGGCAGCCGCATCCTTCCCAGGAACAGCCCGTTAATCTGGACAACGGAGAATACAAGATACAGCGCCGTCAGCATCCCCGTAACCGTAATTGCCAGGGCAGGCTCCCCAGTCCTTTTATCGGTTACTTCCTCCCGGATTCTTTTTTCGCAAAGCCAGGCCGTAAGGCAGTAGGCCGCCAGAAACATAAAGCTTATACGGAAAATCACATTTGCCATATTGCCGGGTGTAATTCCTTTCAGCAGGCTGCCCGTCATCTGGCGGAACACCGCATCCGCGCTGGCGAGAAGCGCCAGTACAATAAGCATCAGAGGTATCCCCGCCAGCAGCCCGAGCCCCGCTGCCCATACCCGGTGGTCTGTCTTTCCGGCATTCTCCTCCCGATATTCCGCCCCGTCCTGAAAGGGCCTTGCCAACTCCCCGACGGCGCCAAAGGCAAGCCGGCAGATACTGCCCAGAAACTTCCCCGGCCCCCACTTTGAAGTGTTATAATATTGCTTCAGCAGCAGGCACATCATCAACAGGAAAATACCCAGCTTGTTGAAAAAAATAATCCGGCTGTCATCTGTGCAAAAGGTGGAAATGCCCAGCAGAACCATGGCGCCCATATAGAAAGCGCTTCCTTTTTTTAAGGTAGTCTCCAGTTTTGCAAGCGATAAGTACAAAAACAAGAGGCTGCCGGCCACGAAAAAAGGGAAAGTTACCCCCGATCCGTTCCTGTACATGCAAAAGGTATAGAATATCGCATAAAGAAATGCTGCCGGCCCGAAAAAGCCGAAGTTCTCCCGCATTCTTTCCGTTTCCTCCGTATCATCTACCGCCCCCTGCTTCCCTGTGCCGTCAATCACGGTCATTGGCATTTCGCTTACGTTGTTTCCCGCCTTTTCCGTCATATCACATTCTGTCCCAATCGTTTGCTCCGTTCCCGTCATTTTCTGCTCCTTTCATTCCTGCCGGCAGAGTTAATTTCCCCCCAGCAGTCACAATGCGCCAAAAGGCACTATGGGTATGCGGCCTCACGTAAAATTAATCCCCCATGGCAGTTTCTTCCTCCACATACTCCAAAATATCCCCCGGCTGACAGTTTAAGGCCTTACAGATCGCCTCCAGTGTGGAAAACCGTACTGCCCTTGCCTTATTGTTTTTTAAAATAGACAGATTTGCCAGCGTAAGATCCACTTTACCGGCAAGATCCGTAAGGCTCATTTTACGCTTTGCCATCATAACATCCAGATTTACAATAATCCCCATGCAGCCCTCCTATATGGTCCAGTCCGTCTCTTCCTTGTACGCCACTGCCTGCTCAAACACAAAGCCCAGCACCTTGCTGAACAACCCGGCAATCAGGAATACCAGAATGACCACCCCCATGGCAATCGTCATATAGACAATACTTCTCACTCCTGCCATCAGGGCAATGAAAAAGCTCCAGTTCCCCATTTTCTGCAGACTGACCACATTCTCCCGCACAAAACAGTTTTCCGCCAGCACGGTCTTAAAGATTTTCCGCAGCTCCCAAAGCAGTTTCTCCGCCGCAATGCCCAGTACAAAATAGATTATGACAGATTCCTCATAATGCTGAACCAAATGCGGCAGCTGCTTTCCAATCCACCTGATGCTCCAGGGCAGAGATGCCGTCACCAGAATTCCTCCGCAGAACATCATATCTAAAAGCAGCTTTGTCACTTTGATCCATGTCAGCTTTCGATCCGGCAAAGAGCCTGCGGACTTTCCGAAGTCCTCCCGCTCCGCCCCGGGTTCTGCAAACTCCCCGGCACCCCTTTTATTCCCTTCGGCCCTGTTTCCCTTCATATTTCCTCCATTTCCCAAAACAGTATTTTTGTATCGTTACTATAGCACCAGGCAGATCGAATGTCAATATATTTTTATTGAAATTCGATAAATTTGGAAGTCTTAAGGAAATATTAATGCAGTCACCGGGCAGCTTTATCCTGACGTCCCGCCGCGCAATCCCTTTTTTATCTTTCCAAAATGATATGCGGATGCTATAATTGCAGTGAATCCAATCGGGAAATGGCACCCCAGAAAGAGGTAAGAAAATGATTCTGGAATTACGCAGCCGCACGGCAGATACAGTAATCACCTGTTTCCGCAAGACTCGAGACCCGGAGGTGCGCAGGTATCTTCCGCAAAAAGCCGCCGAAGAAGAAGAGGCCCTGGCTGATTTCGAAAAATCACAACAGCCCGGGGCCTCCAGCTATGGCCGCACAATCTATGCGGACGGCAGCTATATCGGAGATATTTGGTGCTACTGCATCCGGCCGGACGAGCACCATGCCATGGTCAGCTACTGCGTCTTTGATAAGACGTACTGGGGAAAGGGAGTTGCAACGAAGGCGTTGCAACTGTTTCTCATTGAAATAAAAGAAAAGTTTGGATTAAAGTCCGTGGGCGCATTTACTTATTCCGCAAACGCCGCCTCTATCCATGTTTTACGGAAAAATTCCTTTGCGGATGCAGAAACCTTTATTGAGGACGGGATTGAATCCAAATATTTTCTAAAGGAGTTGTAAATTGCAGTTTACCTTTTCTGCACCAGCAATGACAGCAAAGCACTGCTCCCAAAGGAAAATCTCTGAAAAACCAGAGGTGCACCGGTTACCTTGCCCGCCCTGTATACATCCATATATTTATCTCTCGAGCGGCAGAAAAGAGTTTCCAATTCCTTTCCATCTTCCTGCGGGACTTCCTGTGTCTGTTCATTAAGCTGCCTTAAACCTGCCACCACTTTTGCAGAGCTGGCCCAAAAGGCTGCGGCAGCTTCAAAATGCACATTCAAATACTCTTTTTCCTTTGCGGCAGTCAGCGATGTGCCATCAATATCAAACCATTGATCTTTGCAGTCTTCATATCTTTTTTCAATCTCCTCATAACGCTTCGCATAAACCAAACCACAGGCGTTTACAAGATCCGTGCCGTCATACTCTCCGTTATCGTTGTCTTCCGCTGCCTGTTCCAGGATTTCTCCCACGGCTTCCTCGAACCATGTAGTGGTATATGCTATTGCATGAGAATATCGATACCGCAGGCTGTCCCCGTATTCCTTCAGGTTTCCATATCCGTCGTACTCATTATAAAAGGCAGGCTTATCCCCGGCAGATATTTCCAGTATGTCACACTGCTTTAACCGGCTTTTGCCTTGTTTTACACTGTCCGCATTGGACATTACCTTTCCTTTTCCCTGTGCACCGACAGAATACGTTTCGCTGGCTATTGTTCTGACATTCATTTTCCGCTCCTGCCTTTCAGCTTAATAAGCACGCATACGATCCGTTTTCTTGCCCGCCAAACCTGCAGATACCTATGCGTCTTACTTTTTATATCGGCTTTTTCCATTTTCAGTTAAGGGAACAGAAACGCCTCAGCCACCAGTCAGCTTATCGGAGATTTCTTTCGAGGTTTGCCAGACATCCGTTGCAATCGTGTGCCAGTCATTATGCAAAAGCTGGATCGCGTCTACCTAAACATTTTTACTTACCGAATTTGGAAAGTAATTTGTAAAAATATCGTCAGCGAGAAGCGCTGCGCCAATGCTCATGTACGGTAAAGAAGCAAGCAACCGAAAACAAGAGATAGACCGCCAGCACCACACTATTCCGAAACAAAGACCAAAAGACCGCATTGTGGAATCTCTTTTTTCCCTATATTTTTGTGATAAAAATAATACTTAGCAAAGCCTATTGTTGATGCTCGTTTGAATGTGTATAATAAAGTGCAGGGAAAAGGAATTTAGCTATACGTAATTTGTTTCCAAGGGGAACAAAAAATCTTGGTGTAAAATATAGATTTTTTGATAATATTTACAACCTACAGTGAGAAAACCGTACTTATATAGTGAAAGCAGCTTTCACTATATAATATGGGGAGGGAAACTCATATGGACGATAACAAAATTGTAGAACTATATTGGGAGCGAAGGGAGGAAGCAATCAAGGAAACCGCCCTAAAATACGGTAGGTTATGCACACACATTGCTAAGAATATTCTTTTAAGCTGTGAAGACAGCGAGGAATGTGTGAATGACACATATTTTGCTGTATGGAATGCGATTCCAAATGAGCGTCCAAACAGGTTTTCTGCCTTTATCAGTAGAATTACAAGAAATCTTGCATTAAAAAAATATGAATACATTTCTGCGGCAAAAAGAAATCCTATTGCAATTACCTCTCTAGAGGAATTAGGCGATTGTGTATCTGGAACGGAAAGCCCTGAATCGGAAGTTGAATCAAGACGTATAGAAATCACGATTGATAAATTCCTTTGGCGGCAGAGTGAAGAAAAGAGAACTATTTTTATCAGGAGATATTGGTATTTTGATTCTATTGAAAACATCTGTGAAAACATAGGTTATACACAGAGTAAAGTGAAATCTATGTTATATGAAATGCGCCGAAAGTTAAGAAAGTATTTAGAAAGCGAGGATATCGAAGTATGAATAAAAAGCAACTTTCAGAACATATTGGAAACATCGATGACAGGCTTGTTGAGCAGGCAAAAAGAATCTCTAATTATGCGGCACAGCACCGCCAGAAAAGGATTCGGCAGTTTTTAGCAGCTGCGGCAGCTTTGGTTCTTATGGTTTCCAGCTTTAGTGTAGGTGCAATAGCTTTTGCCCACGAAATCATTATTGAAGTACCGGTAGAACAGGAGAATGTTGTGCTGGAGGAAATTGGGCTTACGCTGATTTTGCCCGATAGTTGGAAAGGCAAATACGAGGTAATTGAGGATATTTATGTTCCAAACAATTCAACTATGTGGGAGTTTTGCGTTAAATCCGTTTATAACGCACAAGCCCCGGCGGATGAATCTGGTGAGGTGTTATACCGTGGAACTCTCTTTTATATATTCCAATATGCCGACTATTGTATGTCAGCGAAAGAATTTGAGCAATCCGGCATTGCTGGTATTGGCCGCTATCTTTTTGCAACAGAAAATGCGACTTATGTAATCATGTATGCAACTGATGTACAATTTGACCCGGAAAACTCTGACCTAATGGCTGAGTGGAATGCCATGGAACAGTCAGAAGAAGAGATTCGGTTTGTAGTTGACAATATACTCAAAGATTAGAAAGGGGAGGTATTTCTCATGAAGAAATTAAATGTACTTGTTTTAATGGTGGCATGTGTATTTTTATTGGCAAGTTGCAGTAAAGAAACGGATGACAGAAATTCATTTTCAGAATTTAACGAATACATTTTGGAAACAGTAATGGAAAGTTATGAAGATGGGAGTATCAGCCGGGAAGATATTGTAATAGACCAGATTTATTACGGACACTTTTCACAAAAAGATATAAATGAAATATTTGTACTGTGCAAAATTTTGAATACTCCTCATGTTGCCGGATTAGATAAAACCATAGCTGTCCTCTTGGAAGCGGATTCATTAAAAAAGATAGCTTATAAAGAGTTTAATGCGGATAATGTGACTATAGATTGCGTTCAGAACAGCATCGGACAGAGCAAAATATTATTTATCGGAACAACTATATATCAAGGAATATTAACGCAGGAAATACAGCTTTTGGGTATTCAGGATGGTCAATGGCTGGATATTCCGATAGAGAACTTAGAAACTTTATCAGATGGCTATTTTTGCTTTATGGGAGATGAAGAAATTATTGTTTCTTCTATAGCAGACCATGCGGATATTATAGCTATATTAAATTGGAATCCAGATACGGAAAAATTTCTGTTAGATTAAAGAAAGCGAAAGCTGCCAGTCAAGCGTTACCAACGTTTACAGCTTGCGGAAAAAGATAGAGCCCGATAGCCGCAAGCCCGCCTTTTGCGGCTTGCGCCGCTTGAAAAAAACCACCCACGAAAGGAGGGTCACAGCCA